>Ga0115853_100303_pt1 | contig 15343 bp, 9 predicted proteins | sample InSIn5gowninarea_FD_83867 | JGI IMG/M metagenome (GOLD analysis project Ga0115853, IMG submission 83867)
GAAGAAAGAATGAGCCTATATCTTTGGAAGCACCGAAGGATCCATGAACAACTTTTACAAGAGGAGGATTTAGTTCCTTATCAACATAAGGCACTGGTTCAAGATTCATGGACAATATTTAATAGAGATCCAATGTTAGAGCCATAAATTGAAGAATTCTTGTCATCTTTATCACTAGATTTAGATTCCTCATGCATTTCAGAGTACGATGAGACAATTCTTGACATCTACATTACAGATGCTGAAGAGAACCCATAATACAAAGATTACATTGGGACTTGATTCCAAGAGGTTGTCAAGCCAGAATATCATTATTTCCTTCAAAACTTCTTATGGTCAAATCAAATAGGCCGGTTGGTTCCTCATATCCAGGTTAGTATTGAGGTAAAGTTTTCATATTTGGGTACATGTATGTTTCTTACATTGCTCCGCACATGGTTACATTGGAAAAATTCTTACACTTGAATAACGAGTTTTCTTTCTTTTTAGATAGTGTGGAATAAAATTTACTTAAATAAATGTTGCATGTTGTTAGTTTAGTTTAAATTTTAATACAATCTCATTTTACATTTCTAATAAAAGAACTAAGATAAAGATAGTATTGATGGTTTAAATTAGAAACCAAAAATAACTCAAAATTTTCATTTCTCTTATTATGTACATATTTCTGACCATTAATAATAAGAGTAGCTCAAAGTCTAATCTTTAAAGTATTATGGGGATTTATTAAAACTTTAAGGTCTATATAATTATACCCATAGCTAACTTGTAAATCCTAGTTTCATACCAAAGTTAGATATTCAAGCATCTTTATCAAATAGTAGCAGGAGAGTGAACAAAGCTTCTACTTGTGGGGAACACTACCATAAATTTTATATGAAGAAGATAAACTTAGGGACTAGAGACAACTTTAAGTCATTCTCTTTTGACATAAACTATAATTTTAGAGTATTATAAATAATGTTACTCATGGTTTAAATTCAAAATTTTGAGTTATTTGCTTAGCATACTTGATATACTCTAGTACCAATTGACTTCCACATACTTTATTAAGCATTATATTTAAATAATTTATAATTGAGAGGAAAACCTATGGGGGTACTGAACAGGCCTGCTGGCAATAGGTCCAAGCTAAGTAAAATCATAAATAAAGGAACTTCTGTAAATACAAACAAACCCATCGGGCTACTGAACAAGCTTCCTGGCAGCGGGGCTATATTAGGTAAAAGAGACATCATGAACATATTGTTATGCATATGGATCAATCAAATGAAGACCCCGAGAGCATATATATATATATTCATTTGTCATTTGTGATTGACCATAAGTTGAACTTAAGACCCTATTATCTAATTCATATTATATCTAGGATGTCATTATCCTAGAAGTGGGACCCATAACAATAGGAGTCTAATAAACTCAAATGTGAACTTTATCAATATTACTTGAATGACAAGAAGCCTTTGAGGAATTAAGCAGGGATGACTGGTTTCCTATGGGCTTTTTCATAGACCATCTATACCCTCATGTTGTCCTATTCAAAGATAAGAGAAAAAAATCCCCTATCACAACTTATATAGTCTTCATGAGCATAAACCATTACTAGTTGACGAAATTGTATGTATTAAGAAATTTGAATTAGTGTGGTGTTGTTTTGGTCATCTCAGATGGCATGGCATTACTACTCATTTTTCTAAGGTTCTAGTTTTTAGTATAATAATAATGTTGGTTTGCTTATAGATTGTTATTGAAAATAAGGGGTGTCAAAAAAATGAAAAATCAGTTTCAATTTATTCATGGCATGAGGACTTTCCATATCTTCAGTCTGGGGGGATGATGGGATCCTAAAATGCTCATTTCTTTCACTTCATATTCATTATTTTATCATCATATCCTATCACTAACCATTGCATTTATCTTTAGAAACATATCAATTAAATATATTAATTAATTAAAAAACATTACAAGCAAATGATGTATAATTGATTATTTTTAATATAATTATGCATAGTTTAGGTTAATTTAATAATGATAAAATAATTTCATGTTTTGTTGATAGATGCATGTGAGTATTGACCATCCAAGTTCAGCAAGGCATCCAAAGAAGGAAGTATGGCTACAAGTTATGTTTTTGTACCAACAATTATATTTCCGTAACAACTTGAACAACAAATCAATTTTTGACACTTGTACGCCCCTCCAATGGACAAATGGCCAAGAGGATTTGTAGATAATGACTTGATTTACTTCCCATAGAAACAGGTTTGAAAGTTATGGCATAGATTCTAAGATAAATGCAAATATTTGAGAAATAACAAACCCATATTTTTTTGCAACAATTAGTTGGAACTTCCAGATTGTGCCTTGATTTGCATGCATTTGGAAGAATATATTGCAAATCTGTCAAATGGGTTTTAGACAAGTCAGTAAGCATCAAAACCCATAAATTGTTTTGAGAAATAAGTGACAAATTGAAAGTTCTTGTTGGTTCTCTTAAGGTAAAAAATTCATAATGCATGTATGGCACTCAAAAGAATTCTAATTCAAATTCTTCTTTGGAATTCATCCTCTTTCTTTCTATCTATCCTCTCAACAAATTTGAATGCTATAAAAACACCTCTTTCTCACTTGTAAACAAGGAGGTTCACTCTTGAAGCTCTTCTTGGAAACACGCTTGGATTTTGTAAGAGGAAGAGACCTCATGAAAAATCTGTTTTTATGAAAATAATCAAAGGTGATGGTTCAAGTCCAAATTAGTTTCTAAATTTAGGAAGCCACTACCGATTTGTGAGGCCAACCATTGGGTAGTGTTTTTCCTTTCTTTTTGTTATTTGTTTATTGTGTAAATTTTATTTTTATGTCTTAGTTTAATTCTTGTATATATATATATATATATATATATCTGTGTGTGTGTGTGTGTGTATAAGTGTTGGTTCTTGTATTCAACATTGCATATTTATGAGTGTTGATTTTTGTACTTAGTGGAAACTTTGTTAAAAGAGCTATGTGTTGTCTATTTAGATGTTTGTTTTAATTCCTATAGGATTTGCCATATTTCAAATTGTAATAATATAGCTTTCAAGTAGTATGGAAAAAGTTTAAATTTCTTGTACCTACTTACTTCTTCCTATTGTACTTAGCTTAGTATTTCAGTTTCAATATTTAGTTTAGTACTTAATTAATTTTCATTCAAAGTATTTATGTTCGAGTATTTAGTTTTAAATTGATTTTCAGTACTTAGAGTAGTCTTCACTTTCAAGCATTGAATTAATTTCATTTACTACATTTACTTAGATTGTTTTCTTATGATTGAGTTGTACAAACTTGTTTTGAACCAATCACTAAGATAAGAGTCATAATCTAACTTAGAGGAATCTAATGGCAAGACTTGTTAAAAAGCTCCTGTAAGAAACTTAGCTAGTTGTAGGTATTTGGTTTCTTTATATTAAATTAGAATAGAATTTACTTTCAATTCGATCCATAGATTTAGTTCAAGTTTAGTTCATAGATCTCTTGTATTTCAATTCAGTTCACACACTTTCAGTTTTAGAATAACGATATAGATTTAGAATTTAGATAAAAGAGACTGAACCGACACATACTATTTTGGTTCCTCTAAGTCTACAAGATCATGGTCGATAATTTAATGAACGATAATTAAAATACATATAATTAGCTTGACATTTTTGGTGTCATTGCCGGGAATCGAACCTAGATCACCCGCGCGATAGGAAGGAATACTCACCACTATACTACAATGACAAAATTTCTGTTAGAATCTGATTTTACATTTGTATTAAAAGAACTAAGAGAAAGATAGTATTGATGGTTTAAATTAGAAACCAAAATAACTTAGAATCTTCATTTCTCTTATTATGTACATATTTTTGACCATTAATAATAACGGTAGCTCAAAGACTAATCTTTAAAGTATTATGGGGATTTACTAAAATTTTAAGGTCTATATAATGATACCCATAGCTAACTTGTACATCCTAGTTTCATACTAGAGCTAGATATTCAAGCATCTTTATCAAATAGTAGTATAAGAGTGAGCAAAGCTTCTACTTATGAGGGAACACTATTATAATCTGATATGGAGAAGATGAACTTAGGGACTAGAGACAACTTTAAGTCATTATCTTTTGACATAAACTATAATTTCATACTATCATAAACAATGTTAGTCATGGGTTAAATTCAAAATTTTGAGTTATGTGCTTCACATACTTGATATACTCTAGTACCAACCAGATTTCACATACTTTATTAAGCATTGTATATAACTGCAAGGAAAACCCATCGGTGTATTGAACAGGCCTACTAGCAGTGGGTCCATGCCAAGAAAAAGCATAAATAAAGGAATTTCGATAAAATACAAGCAAACCTGTCGAGGTACTGAACATGCTCACTGGAAACATGGCCAAGCTTGTATGGTACCGAGGTAAACCCGTCAAGGTACTAAAAAGGCTCGCTGGAAGCGGGGATATATTGGGTAAAAGAGACATCATAAACATATTGTTATGCAATTGGCTCAATCAAACGAAGACCTTGAGTGCATATATATATATATATATATATATATATATATATATATATATATATATATATATATATAACACATCTATATATTTTTTTTTTTTTTATGTGAATAGATTAACAATATAAAAACTCTTACTATGAGAATGGCCATAAGTTGAACTTAAGACCTCATCATCTAATTCATATTATATCTAGGACGTCACTATCCTAGAAGTGGGACCCATAAGTATAAGAGTGTAATCAACTCAAATGTGAACTTTATCAATATTGCTTGAATGACAGTAAGCCTTTGAGGAATTAAGAAGGGATGATTGGTTTCCTATGGGTTTTTTCATAGACAATATATACCCTCATGTTGTCCTATTCAAGGATAAGAGAAAAACATCCCCCATCACAAATTATATAGTCTTCATGAGCATAAATTGTTACTAGTTGACGAAATTGTATGTATTAAGAAATTTGAATTAGTGTGGTGTTGTTTTGGTCATCTCATGACATGGCATTAATACTCCTTTTTCTAAGGTTCTAGTTTTTAGTATAATAATAATGGTGGTTTGCTTATAGATTGCTATTGAAAATAAGGGGTGTCGAAAAAATGAAAAATCAGTTTCACTTTATTCATGGCACTAGGATGTGCCATATCTTCAGTCTGGGGGGATGATGAGCTCTTAAAATGATCATTTATTTCACTTCATATTCATTATTTTATCATCATATCCAATCACTAACCATTGCATTTATCTTTAGAAGACATCTAAAGAAGGAAGTATGGCTACAATTTATGTTTCTATACCAACAGTTATATTTTCGTACCAACTTGAACAACAAATCAATTTATGACACTTGTCCGCTCCTCCAATAGACGAATGGCCAAAAAAGTTTGTAGATAATGGCTTGATTTAATTCCCATAGAAACATGTTTGAAATTTATGGTGCAGATTTCAAGATAAATGCAAATCTTCCAAAAATAACAAATCTGGATTTTTAGCAACAATTAGTTGGAAATGCCAGATTGCACATTGAATTTTCATGCAGCTGGAAGAAAATATTGCAAATTTGTCAAATGGGTCTTTAGAAAAGTCAGTAAGCTTCAAAACCCATAAATTGTTTCAAGAAATAAAAGACAGATTGAAAGATATGGTTGGTTCTTTGAAGGTAAAAACATTCAGATTGCATGTATGACACTCGAAAGAATTCTAACTCAAATTCTTCTTTAGAATTCATCCTCCTCTCTATCTAACCTCTCAACATATTTGAGTGCTATAGAAGCACCTCTTTCTCACTTTAAACAAGGAGGTTCACTTTTGAAGCCCTTCTTGGAAACTCTCTTGGATTTTGTAAGAGGAAGAGACCTCATGAAAACTATGTTTTTATGAAGATAATCAAAGGTGCTAGTTCAAGTCCATATTAGTTTCCAAATTTAGGAATTCACTACCAATTGGTGAGGCCAACCATTAGGTAGTGTCTTTCTTTTCTTTTTGTTATTTTTGTTATTTGTTTATTATGTAAATTTTATTTTCTTTTTATGTCTTAGTTTAATTCTTGTTAATATATATATTTTGTGTTTACTTATAGTGTTTATATTCATTAGTTTTCTCATTTATTTATGTACTTAATGTTTTTGTGATAGAATATATATGTGTGTGTGTGTGTGTGTGTGTGTGTGTGTGTATGTGTTCTTGTATTTAAACATTGCATATTTGTCAGTTTTTCTTGTATTTAACATTGTTATGGTATTATTTATATATGAGTTTTGATTTCTATACTTAGCTTAGTATTTTAGTTTTAGTATTTAGTTTAGCACTTAATTAATTTTCATTTAAAGTATTTCAGTTCCAATATTTAGTTTTAAATTGATTTTGAGTACTAGAGTAATCTTCACTTTCAAGCATTGAATTAATTTCATTTACTGCACTTACTTAGATTGTTTTCTTATCATTGAGTTGTACAAACTTGTTTTGAACCAATCCCTAAGATAAGAGTCATAATCTAACTTAGAGGAATTTAACAACAAGACTTATTAAAAATATCCTTCAAGAAACTTAGCTAGTTGTAGGTATTTGGTTGATTTATATTAAATTAGAATAGAATTTACTTTGAATTCATCCATATATTTAGTTCAAGTTTAGTTCATAGATGTTTTGTACTTCAATTCAGTTCACGCACTTTCAGTTTTAGAATAAGAACATAGATTTAAAATTTAAATAAAGAGATTGAATTGGCACATACTGTGTTGGGTCCTCTAAGTCTACGAGCTCTCGGTCGATAACTTAATGAACGATAATTAAAATACATATAATTAGCTTGACATATAGCTAACTCGATTTTAAATTGTTATAGTTTCATGTGCTCAATGTTATTAGTTGTGATCCCCATGATGACCAGGGGCATGGTCTAGGTGATAGTGACATTCCCGATGTCCATAGAGGAGATGGGGGGCCTTCTATTACAAATAGAACTAGTGGTAGGGGTAGTGGTAGGGGTAATAATTGTTTGTTTATATTCATTGCCTCATTTTGATGCACATACATGTCCTATATTTGATTGGATATTTACATATTTGAACATATATATGTATGTAAATTATTATTGGACATTTATATATTTGATGGGACATTTACTGATGTTATATTTCATTGAAAAATTATTTGTTTCTATTGATGAGTATTGATGCATGTTTATTATAAAATCCATCTTGCACTTAATGAATGAACTTAATTACAACAATTCTTAAAATGATGCACCTTAAGAATGTTCATATTAGTTTTGATGCTCATATCAATGCAATGTAAAAACAAATATAATAACTCTACTGTTGATAGGGGTAAAAATCCCTCGTAACAAAGGGAGACACTGCCCATTCTGCAAGTCCCAATTAGACTCACGAACGTTTGGTATGGTAGGCTCGACAGGGTTATGGACCCATTACCATTCTAAAGTTTGGTTATGATAGGTTGCTTTAAATCTTAAGAATCCCATATGTCTCAGTTGAGTAACTAATCTAACTAACCAAACTATTCTAATTCTACTCTAAACTAATCTATCTTATGAGAGCTTTACTCTAAGTCTAATCACAAGAATAAGTAATTCATTAATTGCATGAAATAGTTTGATGAAGATTTAACAAACAACTTACTTTCAATAAGGAACTTAAATCAATATGAAATAGTTCGAGATTACCCAAGCTCCAAATAGCCTTGTGCTAAGATTGCACCTTATTGTCAGTTTAACAATTACTCTAAACTTAACATGTAGAAGGAAATAGTTCACAACACATGTGTACATCCAAAGCAATCCATATCATCCACATCATTACAAAATAGTCTGCAAATGGCTATGAATAACATGAAATTAAACTAACAAAATACTTCATCCACTCACAACTCAATGTACTAAAGAGAATGAGGAGAATAGTCTACTCTCATTAACTGTTCAACAGAAAGTATGAGAAGAGAAGTTCTGACCCTTCTCATGAATGAGAAAGTTACATATATAGAATTCCAAGATGGCCTTTGGGTTACATTTGACCCTTGGCTTTTCATATTCCAAGGTGGCTTTTGAGCTTTCATTTTCCCAAAGTGACTCTTGAAATTTCTCTTCTCTTTTAATTACACTAAATTGGAAAATATGAAGACTCTTCAATTTCCTCATTTTTGGATTTTTTACAAAAATAATATTTACAATATCTTACAAAATATTTTACAATATTACAATTTTATTCCCCTTTCTTGTGCAAGTGTTTGCTCCATGCCTCGTGTTGTGATAATATCTTTTCCTCTCTCAATTTGAATATGTGGGCTTTCTTTACATCGAGGGCTATATTTCACTTCCTGTACTCCTCCATGTTGATCACAAACTTGTGCACAAATGTTGTATAGTGGGAGTACTCCATCAATGATTTAACGAGGAGCTCTTGGATATCTTATTTTGAAAACTCCTCCTTGGCTTGAACCTCCACCTTAACTTTTTCAAAATCACTTTCAATTTGCTTGAACAAGATATATGGAACTGGATGTTCTTCCTCGAGATTGATCTTTGTCCATTGAATGTACCTTTTGATGTCATATGTATATTTTTTCATATAGATCCATCATTCCTACAATATCTTTCCTAGCGTTCTCCTCAAACATGGATGCTAAGTCTAGACATTCCATAGTAGCCATAGAATACGCTGTGATATCATAGCTTTTGACTATCGGAAGACTACTGGGAATATCGTTTTCAATACTTCTCCATTCTTTGAGTTTCATAATTTTTACTTACAGGTCTCTCATCCTTTGGTATGTCTAAGAGACATTTTTGAGATGCTTTTCTATCATTTTAACCTTATCAGTCATCTTCTTAACAACATTGAAACATTCCATATTTACATCAAATAACTTTTCTTGTTGTTACAGAATAGTAGCTCGAAGCGAGGTAGTTTCACATTCCACTTTTCTCCTTTTATTCACCTTTGATCTAAGACTGATAATTTCACTTTGAAGCTTACTCTTAATCAATTCGGCTTGCGATAGCTTTTCACTCAACATGGTGACAATATGTGCAATAGCCTGTGATAGTGCTGCTGAAGTTGTGGCTACTATGCCCAGATATTTGTGATCCTTTTCAAATAGAATCTCATCTTCCTAAACTTGTTTGAGAGTTCCATCATTTTTTTTCTCATTTCTGATTCTCTTCTGACTTACCTCCTTTTTATACAAAGTGAAGGTAAAGGCTTCAAATATCTCATCAATGTTATAACTTGATGGATCTTCTTCTTCTTGCTGAACTTGTGAATGCCTTCGGACTGATTCTTGTCTGTGGTCAGAGAGCTATGAACCTCTTTAGGTTTGTCATGAACTTGAGCTTCTACCAAAGTAGAAGATCAACGGGATGATACCTCTGAGTCTTTTCTTTAAAACTCAATGTTGTATAAAGACATTTAAGAAGAGGAAGATGATTCCTCATCCTCAATTCTGACTATATTGACCCGCTCGCTTGTAACTTTATGTTTCACCTCAATGGCTCTTTTGAGTTCTGCTTCTTTATCTATTTGAGACATCTGATCTGGTGTGGGCATCTGTGATTTTACTAAAACCCGTTGTTGACATAGTTCCCTAGGTAAAAAGTCTTCATGAGAATAAATCCATTGAAAACCAACATGTTGTAGATGTTCTTTCAACTTTCCCTGGGGGTCATTCCTTCTGAATGAGACTTCTTGGAATTTGTAGGAGGATAGCCAATTTACTTCATCTCTAGTTTGCTTGAAATTTTCTATTCTACACATTGGTGTTATTAGCAGAAACTGAGGCCAGAGTCCCTTCTCATGTTTATGAAGTGATGCAGCTACACCATTCACAAAAGTATGATAAGAAATTTCCTAAAGTAGCAAGGTGTCACGTACAAAGTGTGCCAACCAATCGGGAGGCTTGGTACTCCCTGCAATTTTTATATATACTCCGATTGGAGTCATGTACCAGTCTGCATGCTCCTTGAAAATTGTTTGTCCTTTAGGTGAAAGACATGGTGTCTCTTCAGCAAATAATATTCAATACAGATTATGGAATACTTTATTGCATATCTTATCATAATCCTCCTTGTATTTGTTTTCCGAAAGCATCTTGCAATATACATGAATCGATGGCAAACTCGATTACCACTTCCATTCAAGAGATGGAAACTCAATGTTAGCACACATCACATCCATGAGGTATGTTGACATGTAGAACTAATGATCCTTGTGTACTTTCTTCAACTAGCTATCCAAGTTGGATGATATCAGTTCACCCCAATTCAATGTGGCTTCACTAGTGATGATTTGGTAAATTATAGGAATCCACTTGTCCATGAAGGTAGATCCATCTTTTCTCTTGAACACTCTTGACAACAAGATCACAATGATTTGAATAGTTTTTCTAAACTTTGATTTCTTCCATTCAGCAATAGCAAGCTTACTTCTGAATTGACCCTCATACCACCATCCCTTTAGTATGGTCAACAGATCAGCAGATTCACTTTTCTACTTTAGCCATTCAGGTGATATCTTGATGCTAGATTCCTTGAGATGATACATCTGATTGATCATTGAATCTTTGTAACTAGCTACAATTTTTCCTTCAAAATTTAGGATTGCTCAATGTTGATGATCGACCTTTCTTGTTATCCACTCGATCACATCCAGACATGGTAATATCAGAGTGTTCATTGCAGCCCTCTACAGCCCTGACTTGATGATGTTTCGGTAAATCTCCTTGTTGAACTTAGTGCTTGCATCATACCATAACAACATAAGGAATTCCTTGTCTTGGAATTCTTGGAATAAAGAAGTCCAAGTGTAACAAACTTTCTTGTCGTCTTTGCATTCTGTATCCACAGAAATCTAAATTCCATTCTCCTTGACAGGCTCCTCAACTATCTTATTTACGTTCTTCGTAAGCGAGGTAGATGCCATAATTCTCCTGCAACATAAAGAAATTCATAAGTGTAATATCTAACTCAAACAAAAGCAAGATCATCTCCAAAAAACTAAGTTAGAAAAAGTTATACTTTAAAACACTTGTTTTTCATTGAAAATTATGAAGATGAGTCGATGGGGAGATGAAAAATGAGAATGAGAAAGTGGTTTCTTAGATTGTGAAAGACTTTTATAGGTTTTCCAGGCATATTAGGAGAGTTTGGAAACAAGATCCCAAAATTGGGGAGCCATCAGGCTAAATTTGGAAGAGCTTGTATTGATCAGACTCAAAGCTTGAGGAAAAGCATATAATCCACTTGAGTCATGAATAAATCACTTTTTCAGAGGTTTCTTGATGAAATGAGGTTGTGTATTACCTTTACTAGTCATATACAACCTTCCTTTGAAATTTGGTTCGAAACGGAGCAATTTGAAAATTTGAGTTTTTTAGGCTCTGAGCTCAGGGTTCAACCTGTCACCTATTGAGCTTGAAATGGATCTAGATCACAATTATCATGGATTTTGGAAATTTTTTAATATTATTTGTAATCCATTCGAAGAGATTAAAAAAACCCAGAAATCGTTTCGAAAACAGAGAAGATTGATTTTTCAGCCAAATTAGTTTGGAAACTAAAATCTCAGACAAATCAAGGCAAATTTCAACTGAAACTGTGCTTTTGAGTTGCAATAAACTCCATAAGAGGTGAAAAAAATTGTATTTTGGATTTCGAATCTTTATTTTCCCCTAGCCCTATGAATCTGCTACCTTCACAAACTGACGACATTGAAAACGGACAATTTCTCCTCCCAGAATCCACCTCCAGAATCCACCTCCTATGAAACTAACTAAGGTTAGCGCACTTTCATCTTGAAGTTGGCTAACTATGGATCAGGAGTGCGCTAGGGTACCCTAGCACACTTCCAAGTTCCTATTGTCCAATTATAGGTTACCCTAGCACACCTTAGGCTCACAGTTGGCCAACTCTGAAGCCCAGGTGCACTAGGATTCTCTAGCTGCCTAGGAGGCCAATAACTTTTGCCTGGTTGGCTAAAAACTATTCTGAAAGGGTTGATGTGCTAGTTAGATGTCCTGAGAGGGGGATTTCAGTCTTGGATGAAGAATTGGATCATGTCTTGGGTCTCGTGTACCTATGTGAAACATAAAACTCTTGAAATTTTGGTCAGTTGTTTTGTGAATGAAAACCAAAATTGAAAGAAAAATTGGCTAAGTGTCCAACTCTTCTTCATCACTTGGAAAATTTCCTGCTTCTGGATCAAGGTGGGTGTTCGAGGAAAAGTGTGGGGTTTACTAAATTAAGAAGCCAATAAGTCATTTGTATCGAGGTTTGAGAGAAAATGGTAGATTGGGGTGAAAAAATGAAAACCCATATTTTGAAAATTTCTCCGGGGTCTCGGGCTAGAAATTGCCCTTAAGAGGAGATGAAGAGTCACAAGGATTTCCGGAGGTGAAACACTCAAAATATGAAAATTGGTTTTTCACCATGTCTTCTCTCAATCTCAAGCTTTCTGGAACTATCTTTGGTTTTCCAATCGGATGTGCAGAAAACAAGATATTTGAATTTGAAGATTTTGGGCTGGACGTTGAAATGTCACAATCGGTCGACTCGAAAATATCATAATGGGGTCTTTTCCATCTCTTTATATTTCCTCATAGAACCCATAGAAATTGACAGAATTGAATTTAGATGAGTATAACTCATTTTATGAACTTTCGAAGATCCACCAACTGCCAACTTGAGGGGAGGTGAAAGGTCAGAAGAAGATAGCCTGAAAATTACAATTTAATAAATCTTTCTGAAAGCTTGAGTATGCATATGGATAATTCATGTACTTTATTTCCAATTTGGATGTGATTCATAGTTTCTCAAACTCTCAAACCATGTGAACATGGGTTGAACAACCAAAAATCCATGCACGGATGATGAAAATGCGACCAAAACTCGAAAAACTCAACTTGAGTTCATATGAAAGGATTTAACTTCTAGATCACAATGAAACAAGTCCCATTCGATTTGGATGATTATTCCATGATATTCAATCAAAAATAAGTTTTTCACAATCACGATGAAAAATTAGTCTCATGAGGTTCGATGGATGAAAAAGTTGGAAGCTGAGTGAAAAAATGGTTTTATATGTTAGAATGGTGTGAGAAGACTAAGCTTTCTTAATTTTACAAGTTTTACACTCTTTACATACTTCTCACACTTCGATTGAAAGAAAAATCTTTGAACTCATTCACAATCCTCTCAACTCTCACAAATTCGCACAAACTCTCACTCTAACACACTTCTCTTGTTCTCCAAATCCGAATTGCACAAATGAGGCCTAATGGGTCGAAAATGAGGGTTTATATAGGATTTATAGGGGAGAGGAAAACTCAAGGGTAACCAAATAAATGGTTCGTTATCCTTAGGAAACATTATAGTACAATTTCCCTTGCCACAATTAATACCCCATTTCGGTACCCCACCTTAGAGGATGGATAACTTTGGATTTCCTTATCTGATTGAGCTGATATTGGAACATAATCTCATGAGACAAATTATGATGTAATCCTCTTTGTCCCATATCAATCCAATAGGTTTTAGGTAGGAAAGGTTAGGGTGAAGGTTCTAGGGAAGTTGAAGAGTTATAAGCCCCAAAACCCTGTCAAACAGATGAATAAAAACTTTGGGATCAATAGGTATACTCTCTTTGACATCCTAAACATTATAAAAAACTCACTTAGTGGAAACTAGCTCATTAAAGGAGTAAAAAAGAACAACCCTTGTTAGGGTGATAGAGTCCTAGTTTAGGGTCAACTAGGGTCAACACTAGGAAACCCATTTGGTAAGCTTCTGAGGGGTAGTAAAGTCATGCAATGACATCAATCCTATAAAGATCATAAAAAGAAACCAAAATTAAGTGAATTAAACCACCATAGGAAACTCAAAAAGGATATGCAAGACTAGTAGCCAACCATTGAAGATAAAGCATCGATAAAACTTATTCAACTTCACATCTCCAATCACTGAAAATAAAGACTAGAAGCAATTCAATCTTATTTACATATCAATCCCTCCATAGGTGTAGGATTCAAAAATTTTGGTAGGGGCCCCTTTATTTTTCCCATTGGATGGTCAAACTAAAGGGGGAGTTGTTGTGGGTACAACAAATGGCGACAACCTGGGAGGATCCATTTATCTATGTCTCTAAACTAGTAGGAAATTTTATCTTACTTGATTTATATGATATATCTTTAATAATCAAGAACTTATTTCTCTCGAGGCATGGGTCCCACTTCATATCATTTTCCTCTAAAAGATATGTCAACCATATATAAATACCATAGGTCTTTGACGGGTCTCCCATACAGGTCGATGGATGGGGTTTCATTTACTGAACTAAACATTTAATAGTAGATTGTTTTCAGGTATGACCTGGGGCCATCACTTGTATTATGAGAAAGCAGAATCCAATTTACGTTCCTCATCTCTCCTTTAACCTGACATTGCTTCACTACCAGCAAGCATGTTCAGTACCCCGGTGAAGTTGCCTTGGTACCATGTAAGCATAGTTGCACTACCAATGGGCCCGTTCAGTACCCCGGTGCAGTTACTCACACTTCCCTCATAGCTTCAATAATCCTTCTTCGATTTCACCCATATAGATATTTATATTTGTGTATAAATATTGCTTGTGCAACTTTTTTGGTTTTTGCTTCTTCGGAGAGTTTCTTTGTTTTGCTAAGAAAACTACATTTTCTTTGTAAGTTTAGCCCATAGGAATTAACCTTATTCAACCTATACAGATATTAGCTTTTAATGTTTGTAGATGGAACCCATATAAAGGACCCACCAAGAACCTAAAGTTGTCACATAGGTGTATTGGCTAAAGCACTATTTCATATATCAGAGTTCCACCATGCCGGGCAGAATATTGTTCAAGATGTTCAGATCTTCATTAAAAGCATTCAAGCAGATGGTCCAACATATGTTCTAAGAAGACATGCTTTTGAGCTTACTCCTCAGGTAACCAATTTGAACCCTTGACCCTTACCCCTTCAAAATATTTGATTCACTGAAAATCATGTAGAGGGAGAAAACATAATGTTAAACTATACATACTGTAAAATAATAAATGACTAAAACTAATCAAGCAAATGACTAAAAGAAAAACAAAAGAAAACTAAAACTAAAACATAAAAACGGAACTCAAACGGAATAGGATATGAAACCATGAGAAGAAAAAAGTCACAAATTGTTGTTAATTACACAGAACCAAAAGACTAGGTTGAAGGATCCACAAAGGGTGGCGGAAAAAAACTTCTCAGGTCCCACATATGATACATCTATCTCTCATCTAGAT
>Ga0115853_100292_pt1 | contig 15335 bp, 12 predicted proteins | sample InSIn5gowninarea_FD_83867 | JGI IMG/M metagenome (GOLD analysis project Ga0115853, IMG submission 83867)
GTTCGGGCCAAGGCATATCTCAAGCCGTAGAAGATGTGGTAATGCTAGCAATGCTGTTGGGAAGAGGTAGGAGCGAAAAGAAGGATCTGGGGTGGTGGCAAGAAGTTCGACAAGCTAGGCTTCAGGATATCTTGTTACTCAACGCTCGCGTGGATAAGCGTAGACTACCCAAAATCATGGGATTAGACGAAGAAGACGATGCTGAGAAAGGCTTTGATCTCGATTGGCTGTATGGCTTGGATGTGGTCAGTGTGGTAGAGGAATACGTTGGAAGTTCGTAGTTATATTCATCTCTTTGGCCATTTACATCCGACGAGAAGTTATTGTGCATTCTGACGTACGTATCTAAGAGAGCATCCACGATAGACGGGAAGCGGTCGAGAATGCTCCGAAGAGAGTCACTTTTGGGTAGAAGAACAATCGATGACCAGGCAACCTTGCACACCTCCATCAGTATCCGTCTCTCCATCTCCATGTCCTCATCATCTGCCACTGCGCAATCTATCGTAAGACACAAATCTCAAGCTACAGGACTAGGAGAGATACAAGAAAGGTCACTCCCTACTACAGCTAGAGAGACGATAAGGCTTCTGCACATAATCCAGCAGCACTCTCCTTATACCTGCAGAGAGTATGAGCCATCACTCCGCACTTCTTCACGTGATACGCTGACAAAACAACACAGGAAGATAGGAGAGAAGAGGAACAGGCCAGCAATAGGGATAGATAGGAGAGAAAACGAGAAGGCTACACTGATGCTCCAACGACACCATGTTCCTCCGACCACAGCTTTTGAACATACCTTTGCGCACCTTATCGAGCGGTCTAGGACTGAAGTCAAGGCTTCGCAGGAGAGGGGCAAGGCAAATGCAAGGCTATCTAGCACAAGGAGAAGGCATCTATAAGGTTACATAGACCAAGCAACGACATGACCTTTCCATAGATCCATCACACTCGACAACACACCACTCCGCAGGAAATCAGGTGATAAAGAGACAAGAACCATAATTGAGAGGAGAGAACAAAAAGAAAAAATCGATTGCCGCAGGGCATGTGTCGCTCCCTGATGAGGCGAGAGCGACAAGGTGGGTATACTACTCTAACAAAGCAACAATCTCCGTCTCCTCCTACGACGCGGTCATCATCGCCGCCGTCGCCACTGCCGCTTAATCCTTCAATTCCCATCCTTGCTCTAAAAGATGAAAAAGTTAGTATATATCCGATCAAGTGGTTCTAGGTCTGGGGAGTTACATACCAATCGCGTACCGCCTATCATTGGACTCCTGCTGTTGCTCGAGGGGTACAGACAGTCCTAATTCATCCCACTGGGCATGGGTCTCCACCCAGAGGTCCTGAACAACGACAGGACCACCGGATTGATCGACGAAATTATCGATGTCCTCGTCGTCCTGATCAACGGCAGGACGGTTACCCTGAGCCACAGGGATAACCGGAGCCTGTATGACCACGGGGAGGTTGGCCTGAGCGGCAGGCACGTTGAGCGCGGGAGCAGGGGGGCCAACCTGAACCTGGATGGCCACAGGGATGTTGGCCTGACCCTGACCGCCAGCAGGAGCGGCGACGACAGCGATGGGAGGAGGAGGTGGTGGAGGTGGTGGTGCAGCGGTAGGAGGACCAAAGCAGTTGTCGTCTGCCACGCTCAAAGCCGCCGCCAGCTGCGGGTCCCGTGCCCACGTAGACGGAGGGTGCCCGCCGTGAACAGTGGCACGGCCGTTGCTGTGACAGATTAGATATAGATAAAAAGACGTGATGCGTAGCAAGATGACTGCTATTGAGTGATACATACTCCCTGACGGCGCGTTGTCCACAGCCGGGGAACTGGCAGAGGTATGGGCCCATGTCGTGCCCGGGAATGTTTTTGCAACCGAGATGCGTCGCCATATTGCCTTTGGTGGCGAAAGGGGGGTGGACGCATTGGGAGCAATGGTATGCCATTTCGGTTGATTTAACTCGTTGGTTGATGCTACAAGACTGCGCAGCCGATCTCTCAAATTTGTGAAAAGGAGTGCACCTGCCTGCCGCTATCGCCGGCGACTTCCGGTCCCGCTGGCAGCGACAGTGAGGCATGTCTGATAGCGGGTAGGGATGACTTGGCAGGTGGTGGCGCTCGGAGCAAGTGCAACGCCAGCGTGAGGCGGTGAGGCGCGCGTGTTGATTGATGGCGCATCCCATTCTTCTCTATGCAGCACACCGTGTATACACACGACAAGAGGCGAAGTAGTATCCAGGTAAAGCATGTATCCAGAGAGACAGAGGCTGATGTTGATGTTGATATTGATGTTGATGTTGATTTTGATAGGGCTCTCTTTGGTCGGCGACACAACACTCAATTGCTTCTTGCAGTTTCACGACCATCTTGGAGACCACACGACCACTGGAGAAGCACCGCAGGCCTGTGTAGGGTACTGGAACATACCGACTGCAAGGCGCACTCCTTCATTGCGCGTGGTGCAGTATACACCTCATCAAAAGGCGGGATGGCATTGCAAAAGAAACGCATGTCCATAGAGATTCGGCGACGGTTGAGCTCTCACTGGACAACCACACCATACCTCATTGCTTCTTGCATTTTGACAGGCAGTACGCAACGGCACTCGCGCCTCTGGAGAACGACCAGAGTATTGAAACAGCCCGGAGCAGCTGTTCATTGGCGACATTTCTCTCACGATCCAGCTTGAGTGCGTATCGATGCAGTAGAAACGCAACAAGGATTTCAGAACCAGGAGACGGTCCAGTGAGGGTCAAGAATAGAAGGACTCTCTCTGGACATCTCAGAAAGTCCGGATATTATGCTGCATCATGACAACATTGATAGAGGCGCTACCACGACTATGAGAGGTGGTGCAAGGGCTGAGAATGTCCAGGTGTGTATCAGGTAAGTTATGGTGAGATCGTTGTCCAAGAGATCGTGGATCAGTCCATCAGGAAAGTCATGTTGATGGAAGCCCAATATCAGGAAGAAATTCAGCCATACCAGGATGCCAGGGTCTGGGAATGATCGATGGAAAACATGGTGTTCAAAGGAAGGATTGATGTTGTTGTGTATGCGCAGAGCAGAGAGGAAAGCGCGTTGCTGATGGAACAAGAAGGTGCACGGTTGTCTGTATCTGCGAAGCACCGACCATCAGATGTATCGCCAATGTGCATCCGTGCGTTGCCGACATCCGAAGCTGGCGTCAGGGCTTGAGCTCAGCAGCACGGACCATGCCATGTTGTCCTTGACTATCTGGCTATCTATGATAGCATTCATGTGGTACATGGCATTGAGAAAGGTGGTGGCAGGTGGTAAGATACACTTGATTGTGCTTACACGTTACGGGAGAAATGCCTCGTCATTCGGGGATGCTTCGAAACAGAATACTCATACTGAAGGTTACAGACTGTTCTGTACACGAAATTTGTGACCATAAGATATGCAGTCGGTATGCGATGGAGAATGACAAGAGTGACTGAAGCCTAGATCAGAGATGCCGCCGACGATAACGACAGCGATCAAATGTTCTAGGTTGTTTATATACCTTCAAATGCCCTCATCACAGCTAATCCAACGGGAGCATAGGTAACAACGCGATTGTGCATGCCATATTGTAGCATCTCGACACGGACACCCACCTTACCCTTTGCAGCGGCGTCTCTTGTACCCAGTGGCAACACTTCGACTTCTCTCCCGGTCGCCATAGCAAACAATTTCTCCGTCTGCGCAAACGCAATATCCTGGTCGTCACGAGCGTGCAAGATGTGCACATTACCCACTCCATTGTTCTTGGAACCAACAGAAGCAGCCGCAGAAACATATGCGTTAAGGCGGAGACCTGAAGGCCAGGTGTCAAGAATGTATTTCGAAATCATGCTGACGAGGAACCTCGAGCTGCGGAGAGGTGCCAGAACTGGGATTAATCCTCCGATACGATAGCTGAGAAGAAGGTCCGGCAGAGAGCTGAAAGGTGCAACCAGGATTATGCTTCTGAACACTGCCTTCTCTGCAGTCGCGCCCACGATAGGTTGGGGCAGAAGTTCCGAAGTGGGGTCTGCAAAGGATAATCCTACGGCGGACGCGACGGCTGTTCCAAGACTTTGTCCGAGGATTACAATGCGAGACGGCGGAATGCCAAGGAAGAGGACGTAGTTGACAAGGGCACGACCGTCGGTGATGAGGCCTCCTTCTGTAGGAGAGCCAGTGCTACGACCGAAACCACGGTAGTCGACGGTGAAGATGTGTGTATGGGGTTGGTTCGAGAGGGCACGGTAAGTGTCCGTACGCCATCCTTGGGCTACGTGGCCTGCGTTACCGTGGACTGGTAGTTTGTCAGCTTTCCAATTCTTTAAACCTTCGGGTGTGATGAGATGATGGCTCACAGTTTATGACAACTCTGGCTTCAGGATCTGATTTGAGAAGCTGGAGAGGCAGAGTTTGATCAAGCGGATCAGCTGCAGCCAAGGTGTCTCTGTTTCTAGCGACAGTCGCTAAAGGGAGAATGTGCCATGCATACAAGACTTCATTGTCCGGGGTGCTGACGTTGAAGGGCGTTACTTGGTGAGCAGCAAAGCCAAACGATTCGGGCTTGTTGACATCATGCCAGAAGCCGGAGTGTATTTTGTGGGCGTATAAAGCGCTGTTCCACGACCAGTATTAGACGATGAATATTCTTATCGTGGAAGAATCAAGATCATGGGGTTTGAAAGAATTCAAGGGCTAGAGAAGTGGAACACGATCGAGGTCAGGAAGGGAGCGATACGAACTGTCGTTGCAACCAAGGATTCGTCAAAAGAAGTACGAGAACAGGGTATAGAGAAACTGTGAAAACGAGGAACAGAAACCCGCTCTTGAGTACACCCATCTTGATGGAGTTGTCCCTTCTACACTAACCTATCATCCTTCAGCAAAGTGCGCTCTGGGGATGTTTGGGCTGGATGGAAAGAGATTGCGAAATGGGAAGGAAAGGAGACATTACTCATTCTACATGCAACTCCATTGTTGACTTACTCTTGGGAAAGTGTCACACGACGTGTATTGTGCTGATGTAAAAAAGTGAGACTCCAAGGGCCGTCCGTGGTCATCCGCGCATTCGATACCAAGACTTTTGTCAGCCGTGTCAAAAGTCTTCGCAGTCCGAGTGTCCATGAAATTTTCTGGCGTTTGGTCTACATTTCTTCTTCAACATCATCTGTCCCTGCAAAATGTTGCCGAATAGACCAGCGTTGTCTATCCTGTGGTTCCATCAATTGATCTATTCATCGATTGACGGCTAAAGGTCATGGTTCTACATTGCGACAGATTAAGGTTTGTACATTTCTTTCTTTTCCATCACACAGCAAGTCAGTCCTCTCGGCTCTCGTATACCCCCATCGAGAAGCTGGTGTTTAGACTCAGGTCTACACTTGCAAGATTGACACTTACAAGGCCTTGCGTTTGAGGTATTCATGACAAATTACCCCTGGATGAATCACCATAGAAGTCTCGGTACATCACTATTTACAGAATACAATCTTTTGCGTTTTTGAAAGAATGGTTATTTGTCTTTCGGTCTCGTGAACGTGAGCAATTGCTATCTGAATGGACTAGGTAGGGGTATCTAAGTTGTTGTTGCTGGACCATCTGGAGCTACTGCTGGGTTGGGAGCAATTGTGCCATCGCTGGCTATCTGAGGCACTTCAGAGATGCGAACAGACTTCTTGCGCTTTGCAGTTGTGCCGTCTGCGACTGGCGCATCTACAGCTGGAGCAGACTCGGCGCTTGTGAGCTGCGGTGTAGGAGCTGGTGCTTCTACCGTAGACGCACCTTGTTCAGGATTGGACGAAGCTTCGATAAGACCACTTGCAGGCGCTACCTGTGTCGCGTTTGGTGCCGGCACTTGTTGCGCAGGTGGAGCTTCTGTTGCGTTCGGTGTGTCTTGCACAGCATTCGCCGATGTCTTTTCCGCTCCCTGCTCGATGTCCTTATCTTCCTTCTTCTTCCTAGGTGCCGGCTTGGGCTTCGGCTTGACCTCTTGCACAACCGGCGCCTCCTCTTCTGTCTCGACAATGCCACTCTTGTACGGTAGCCTGAAAGCGAGATGTCTTGTGGGCGCACGTGTGCACTTCTCGATCATGTCTGTCATATAAGTGCGAACCTGATCGGCAGGCTTGACGCAACGAGTGATGAATTGTAGAACGTCTCTTGCAGCCGAGCGACCTTCGGGAACGCTGATGGTCATGGTAACGGGCTCGTAATACTCGGTTTCACGATCGAGCTGAGGACTTATGTCGCGACCCTTGCGGATGACGAGGAAAGAAGCGAGCATCTTGTACGAGTTGAGGAATTCGAGAATGGTATTGTCAGGAAAGCGGAAGCGGTCGGGCGAGGCGCCTTGACCTTGGAACTCGAGTACGATTGGGTAGCTGGGATATCTCGGCGGTGGAGGCGGTTGATGCTGGTATTGCTGCTGAGGCGTAGGGTAGATAGGAGGATGTGGTTGTACTGTCGCAGGATGCGGTTTGATGACAGGAGCGGCTGACGGTGGTCTCGAAGTAGGATTGTGGTGTGAAGGGGCGGGAGAATGTGTCTGGCTTGCTGGCTGGGCTTTGTTGGCGTTGATCATGGCCATCAGCTCGTCTATGTGCCTCTGGAAGATGCGCAGCTGTTCCTGGTTGGCATTGCCGGTAGCAACGATCTTCATCAGGGCCTTGAGCTCGGCGTCGCTACTCGCACGAGAGGCAAGCATCTGAATGACAGGGTCTGGCGATTGTTTGGCAGGCGCTGGCGCAGCGGGCGGAGGGGGAGGGGCAGCTCGCGCTGTAGCGGGCATGATAGGAGGCGGGTGGGGACGACCTCCCTGGTACTGTGCAGGGGAGTGCGAATACGGAGCACCATAGGGACTACCTGCCGGGGCATTCGGGTTGGGTCGTTGTTGTTGATTGTACTGTTGAGGAGGAGCATGTTGATACTGGTGCTGGTACTGTTGGTGTGGAAAGTGCTGCTGTACTGGAGCTACATGAGACGGCGCTGGGGCGGGACCTGGCTCCTTGACGTAGTATGCCGTCGCCTCGAATATCAGCGGTTCGACTACCAGAGTACACGGTCCAATCTCCTTCATCCATGACTTGTGTGGGTTGCCTGCTGGCGCTGGAGGCGCATCTTTTCTTCCCGACGTCTTGGTCCAGTACTTGTCGAAGAAGCTGCCTGAGATCCACTTCTGACGCGATCGTTCCAGCGATGCTAGCAGGACTCCACTCTCTGCGATGGTCTTGTATTCGTCGTTGGATAGGTCGAGAGGTTGGCGCTCCGAGAGGGTGGGTAGAGGCTTGGATTCGACGACTTTGTTTGGTAAAGGTGTCGCTTCTCGCACGACTTCTTCTACTGCTGGTGTAGCCTCCTGTGGTGTCGCGTCCTTTGGCGTAGCTGCCTTGGTTGATGTCCTTCGTCGTTTCGCATCTCGCGTCCTGCCTGAGGCTCGTCGCTTCTCCGCCATCTTTGTCGCAAGAACCGTGTTGATCGTATCTCGGTCTAGCCGTGTAGATATGTCGTATTCATGTATTCATGTCGTCTGTATCATGTACTTCGTGTCGCGTCTGTAGAAATTGTCGCTTCGTCCGTCCGGAAATGACGAAGCTGCGCGACGCTGACCAGCTAACAGGGTTGCCCCCACTTGCAACTCGAACATGTCACTCAAGGTCTCTACTTCCTCGACGAGGCTCTTTGAGCATTGAGAAACTCGTCGGTATATCGATCGTATTTTCGAAGGTATACTGGGAAAGATTAGATTGACCAGCAATGTCCATGTGGATTTATGCTCGAAGGTCAACGACACGAGCACAGCTGCCCACAGACAAGTCAAAACATTTCCTTTGCCGACCCACAGTTACAGGCAAGCATCATCTGTTCGTCTCTTTCTTTTCCATCAGGGCAGTTCTTACTGTACTGTGATTGACTGTAGACCAGTTTCTCCATATCTGGACTCGAACTCACCAAACATCTGGCAGAATCCCACCGCCTTGACGCAAGACGTTTGAGAACAACTGAAGCTGTGGACAAGTGGGCTTTGAACTTTCCCAAATCATCACACTCAAAACATCCCTTGAGAAATATAGATAGATGGGAAGGATCAGCAGTCATGATGAACAGCAAATGAGCGAGCTGCACGAATTGCGCTTGCGATTCGACCCCACCTACTATACGACTCGCCTCGTCTAATCAGTCGCTCCTTCCGAGCACAAATAGAACATTCTTCCTCCACGTTTGACCTCTCCACCTATATCTATATCTCACGTCCTCGACAAGCAATATGACTGACAAGCCAGACTTGCGAATCGCCATCATCGGTGCTGGTACGCCATCTCTCTAGCCACCGGTTCTTGCATCGTACTTACACCTGCAGGCATCACTGGTCTTACAACAGCCATCGCTCTCCGGAAGCTGTCAAACGTAGACGTACAAATCTACGAGAGAGCTACCGAACTTCGCGAACTCGGACAAGCTATAGCTCTGAACCCCAATGGCTTACGCACACTTGAGAAACTTGGCTTGGACAAGATTCTGTCTGATGAGCTTGGCTATAGGTGTCCGAGTGGTATTCCGCAGACACTGAGGTATGTGTCTAGAATATGGACACGACAGAACATACTAATGATGTCTAGACACTGGAAGACAAATGAAGTAGTGGGACAAGAGAAGCACACTGCTCATGTCGAGGAGAAGCATAAGATGACTAGATTCTTTCGGCCTTACCTACAAGAAGCACTACTCGAGTATCTGCCGCGAGACATCATCCACCTGAACAAGCGAGTTGTAGATGTCCAGATCAAGGGCGATAAAGGGGTGGATGTCGAGTTCGCAGATGCTACGACCATACATGCAGATCTCCTCGTCGGTGCAGATGGCATTCATTCATCTGTACGCGGGTTTTTCGTTCCAGACTTTGAGCTCAAATGGTCAGGGTTGATTGCCTATCGCTCTGCTTTCGATGTCAAACTACTAGACAACGTCAAAGATCTACCCGAAGATACGACTCAATGGGTACGAAAACCCTACTTTTCAACTTTGTGTACCAATACTGATATTCTACAGTGGTCGTCAAACAACGGCATCCTGACAACAAGAATGGGAAGAGGAAAATACGGCATCGTAGTCTTTCGCTCCGTCAACCCATCCACATCCTCCCATCTCCTGGACAGAAATCACTGGGATGACACAACCGATACCGCAATCCTCAGAGAGATGTTCGCAGAATACCACCCGGTTGTCAAGGACATAGTAGCAGTAGCACCACACATTCGCACCTACCCAAACTTCTACGGCGGCTTCTTAGACACCTATCACTTCGCTGGCAGAGTGGTATTGGTAGGCGACGCAGCACATTCACACGGAGGCGCGTTGGCTGCAAATGCCTCTCTGGGGATGGACGACGCGTATTGCCTCTACCTATCCTTCTTGGAGCAGATGTCCCCAGCAGGCACACTGGAACTAGACTCCGAGAAACTGAAGCAGGTGTTGAGCCTATATGAGGCCGTACGACGACCGCATTGCGAGAGAGTGCTCAAGGTAGCGCATGCGATGTACGACGGCAACAATCAGAGATTATGGGGCGGAGGCGGTGTAGAGACGGATGAGCAGCTCAGAGAGAAGTTGAGGACAAGGCCATATGCTGAGTGGATTCATGAGTATGATGTGGAGGCTGCGTTCAAGAAGACACGGGAAGATATGTAAGTGGGGAAGTTGTAGAGACCCCGCCTTCCACCCTGATCCGTAACCGAATGCCTGTCTACGGCCTAAAGTCCAACAGGAAAATCAAGCAATTCACCTTGATAGGTCGTATAGTAACATTGCTTTCGTCGTTAGAGAAATATGCATTTAGCCGAGCGCGGTGGATAAAGGGTCAACCCTGAACCTGATCAGTCTTATACGGTGCCTATTGTTCCTCTGCTCGTAGCAATAACTCCATGCTCTCCAGAACATGGATTTATCACGTATTCCCCATCTGCGTCAGACTACCAATTCCAAGCAGTTGATCGTTGATGACGAACCCTTCCTCATGCTCGCTGGAGAGCTCCAGAATTCTTCGTTCAGCTCGTCGGAATACATGAAGGATGTTTGGTCAAAACTGACCACGATGAACATGAACGCGGTATTAGGATCTGTATCTTGGGAGCAAATTGAGCCAACCGAAGGTGCCTTTGACTTTACATCGCTAGACCAAGTTTTGCTCGACGCGAGGTTACATAATCTTCGTGTTGTGCTTTTATGGTTTGGGAGTTTCAAAAATGGTCAGCCTCCTGAATCAAACTTGCAAAACATCAAGTCTGACACAAAGTACAGGTCTTTCGACTTATGCACCGCCTTGGGTCAAACGAGATCCCAGGCGTTTTCCAAGAGTGAAGCTGCGGGATAAGGATGGCAGCCGTACTACTGCTGATATCCTGACGCTGTTTGGCACAGAAGCACAGAAAGCCGACGCCAAAGCGTTCAAGACACTCATGCAGCATCTCAGAGACATAGATGGTGAACATGCGACTGTAATCATGGTCCAGGTCGAGAACGAGGTTGGCGTCCTCGGCGATTCCAGAGACCGTAGCGATGTCGCAGAAGAACGCTTCGCTTCACCACTGCCAGCCGAACTGCACAACTTCCTGGCAAAGGACTGGTCCGGCTTTACAGATGCTTTCCAGCATGATCTCGGAGAGCTTCGTCAATGTTCTCTCACAAAAGGGATGACATGGGGTGACCTACCCGGCAACAGCAAGCGCATCGACGAACTGTTCATGGCCTTCCATTATGCGGTGTATCTGGAAGAAGTGGCCTCAGCAGGAAAATCAGTGTACCCTCTTCCTTTGTATACCAACGTTTGGCAGAACTACGCGGACAGTGATGCCGACGCCAATACGCCAGCTATTGTAGGGGGCGGCTCAGATCCGGGTGACTATCCATCCGGTGGAGGCGTTGTAGATGTCTTGGATGTGTGGCAGGCATTCGCTCCTTCGCTCGACTTTGTTGCCCCGGACATCTACCTCAACAATTACTCGAGGTTGTGCAAGGAGTATCGTCATAACAACCAACCCCTCTTCATCCCCGAGCAACGTCGTGATGAGTATGGTGCTCTGAGGATATGGGCCGCCATCGGTTCGTACGGATGTTTGGGCTGTTCGCCATTTGGCATTGATACTGTGGATCCAGTGCAGAGTCCCTTCAGAAAGCATTATGGGTTGTTGGCAAAGACTTCTCACCTTGTGCTTTCGGCTCAAGCCAAGGGGAATGCCAGTATCGGTTTTTTCTTCGACGAATTATCACCAGATGGCAAGGATCCATCGCCGAAAGTACAAGCCACATTTGGCGACTGGAATCTTCAGATAGAAAGATCATTCGTATTCGGACGTCCATCAGTCGGCTCAGGGATGGTGATTCACCTCGAGGACGACCAGTTTCTTCTTTTGGGCAGGGGCTTCCAGCTGAACTTCAAGCACAACAGCTCAGATGCTCATTTCAGCGGGATACTCAAATTTGAAGAGATTGATGTCGATGGCGGGAGCAAGGAACTCAGAACCGTTCGTTTGCTGAATGGGGATGAGACGCGAAGTGGGCTGTTCGCCATCATGCCGAGCGACGATCCTGATTATGGAGGCTTTCCTATCAGTGTCACCATTCCCGCCCGTACTGGTATTGCCATATGTCAGCCTTATGCACTTTTTGACGAATAGGCATGAGTGATAGTGGAAGAGGAAGTCTGGTTCGTGATTGCTCCCTGGAGAAATTCCGGCTAATTTCCCCCGGTCACAAATTCAATCTTGGAACAGCCGCCAGCAACAACCTGACATTGTGGTAGCGGGTTTTGGTGCAAGATTCCATGTTTATGAACGATTATGCACCTTGCATCGAATTATCCTTACCCTTGTCTCGCGTGCAGCTAGTTGTGCAATCGACGGAGAAGGATTCCGCTGGTATACGAGGGAGCAACTTATCTCGTGCCCCTCATTGTGTCATAATCCGCAAGGCGGGGCAGGTGATCGACATGGCTGTGCGATAACAACAATTCCAACAGTGTGCAGCAACCCTTACTCCTGCCTTCTTTCTTGCTAAGCTCTCCTCGTCTCATCCCTCTCACTGAACAATCACGCCTGACAAAGAAGTCAAAATGACAGAAGTCAACAAAAAGGTCTTTCTTATTGGTCCCGGATATATTGGCCTCGAAGTCCTGGATCGACTACTGGAGAAAGACTACGATGTCACAACGCTAGTCCGTCGTCAAGAAGCCGCCGATGAGCTAAAGCAAAAGAACGTCAAAGTAGTGATGGGCACAATCGACGACTCTGAGCTCATCACCAAGCAAACCACAGCCAGCGACATCGTAATCCACACAGCGACGGCCGACCACCTACCCTCTGTTCAAGCCGTGATCAAGGGCATTGAGCAACGAGCTGAGGAAGACAAACATACCTACTACATTCACACCAGCGGTTGCAGCTTCTTGAGCGATGACTCGCATGGCGAATATGGGAGCGACACAATCTACAAGGATACCGACCCTGCAGCTCTAGACGCACGACCAGACACGTCCTCCCATCGCGAAATCGATCTCGCCATCCTCGATGCACGCAATAGACTTGGATTGAAGGCGAAGCTCTTCATCATGCTCCCTCCTTTGATCTATGGCGCTTCAACACATGGAAAACTGTCGATACAAGTCATGACCATGGCCCGTTTCGCCCTCAAGCACAAATACGCCGGATATGTAGGAGGCGGCAAGGGCATCTGGGGTCTTGTCCATGTCAAAGACCTCTCGTATGGATACGCGACGATACTACAATGGCTAGAAGCTTCCCCAGACGAAGTCTCGTTGGAGAATCCATACTTCTTCTGCGAAAACGGCGAGGAAGCCACATGGGCAGAGTGTGCAGCATTCATCGGCAAGGGGCTCAAAGCTGCTGGGAAGATTGAGGATGAAGCACCAAGGCAAATACCAGAAGAGCAGTATGGAGATTTGTTTGGCAAATACAGTGATGTTGTTATTGCATCAAATGCAAGAAACAGAGCCGAGCGGTTGAGACAACTGGGTTGGCGACCGAAGTACACAGATATCCACCAAGCTTTCAGAGACGAAGAGTTGCCGGTTCTGCTCAACGAGACTGGCGAGTTCAATGGTTACGGCAAAGCCGCGGCATCAGGATCAGGTTGAATGGACAGTCGAGATGGCAGAGAGTGGCGATGCTCTGTGTTATCGTACTAACCGATCGGGTCGTATGTTTTAGGGTTGAAAAGCCTTCGCGTATTTCATGCCAGAGAATAGAGAAAGGTTTGCTGTTGCGTGGCTGAGAGTTTCAGTGCAGAAGGACGAGGCAACAGCACGCGCATGGGCCTTTCTTATCGAGCGCTTGCCAGCCAGTCTCAACATCGAATCACAGTAAATTCTACTTGCACAGATGGCCCCCCGGACTGAAACCCAAAACTAGTTACGAGGGGAGTCTTCCATCGCAACATGCTGTCTCCAATCCCCAGTCAAGGCTATTGTATCCGACTAAAGATGTGATACATGTCGGACCAAAATCTACGGTGCGCTCGATATGAAGTCTCGGGCCGCAGTAATAAGGTTTTGATCCGGATGCAACGGACACTCCGTTGCAAGGTCCCCCATACTGGACACCGGCGGTGCATAAATCGAATAAAACTCCAGCATGTGTGGCCTGGAACTAGATGGATGATAAGGTACTTCAATGTCTAGCGAATTGCTCCGTACATGGCTAAGGTACAAAAGAATAAGGAGAGGAAAAGGTGGTCGAAAAGAGGAAGAAGAGGAAAAGGTGGAAGCATGGGCCATGACGGACCTGTCCTCCGAGACGGGATGTGGCGCAGGCCTAGAACACGAGGCGGCTGCAGGGAAGGAGCAAGCGTGGCCATGTACTCGAGTAGTCAAAACGAATCTCGATGTGTGTGGTTTTGAGCGTTTGACGGGGAGGCGGCCATGGAAAGGTGCAAAAGCTGAGCAAAAGGGACTTGGTCGTCTCCGTCGTCTCTGTCATCTCAGGCGTTGCTGCTGGCGTTGCTGCTTGCCCACAACGCTGACGCCTTCTGAATTGACAGTTTGACATCAACTGGCTGACCATGTCGGCCGAGGACTTTGCTGGACAGTGGGATGCAGGAGAGTGAGTGCGGCATGCCGACGCACACAAGGCCATTGATGCTAACACAAGGCCTCAGACACTGCCTGGCCAACAATCCCGTCCTCGTCGCCCTCGCTCAGAATGGCGCCCTCCGCTTGCGCTGCGACAGGGCCACCATCTCTCTGCTAGACGACCTTAGACTGTCCGTGATCGCTGAAGCCACCCCCTCGACGTCGCCGTTCGGACTTCAAGAGCATGCGCTATACAGGGAACATGATCCAACATCACGATCAATCGCCGTCTTCAGCCACCCCACTGGCCACGAGTCCATCGCCTCTCACGACTTTGTTGCCGATACCACCCGTCTTGTTGTCAGAGACATCCGCACCCTCGACCAACCCGAAGACTGCAGCCATCAGGTCGCTCCACCTCACCTAGTATCCTTCGCAGAAGTCCCCATCAGAAACCCCTCTGGCCACCTTCTTGGCACATACTGCATCATAGACGACAAAGTCAGGCATGACTTCTTCCATGACGAGACAACCCTTGTCCTGACCGACATTGCAAATGCCATCTCGACCTTCCTCGAGCTCCACACTTCTACGACAATCCCCAACTCCTGTTTGGCCCATTGTCTCGACGACCAGCCGATTCAACTTCTCCGTCAACACATGACGCCCTCTTCAGACTCATCTCAGACCGATCAACCACGTTCCGAAACCACCTTCTCTTTTCACCACTCTCTCGACACTCCTCGATCAGAGGCCTCGGACTTTGCTTTCGCTCTTCCGACACCCGACCGCTGCTCTTCTGCTTCTAATTCGCACACCGCGAGCCCAGATTTCGACGCTCATGAATCTAAACATGTTTTCTCGGAAGCTGCACGCCAGATCTGTGCTGCCATCAATTTTGAGGGTCTAGCATTTTTGGACACTTTCGCTGATAACAGTAGCCTGGAATTGCCTCCAGTCTGTGAAGTCCTGGGCAGTTTTGTTGCTCCAAAAGCTTGCAAAAGTGGTTCTCAAGATTCTGTTTCGACACTTCACGAGGACTCACTCAACTATCTTACCCGACAGTACCCTCGAGGTTGTGCTTTTCTTGCCTCTGATCAAGGGATAACCGTCTTGGGTGATAGCGATGTTTCTACAGGCCAAAATGGTGTGCCGAAAGCGCTCGATATCACCTCTGAGCTTCCATCTGATCTTCAGTCACTGATAATCAGCTCTCGTTCCCTGATCTTCCTTCCACTG
>Ga0115853_100305_pt1 | contig 15288 bp, 23 predicted proteins | sample InSIn5gowninarea_FD_83867 | JGI IMG/M metagenome (GOLD analysis project Ga0115853, IMG submission 83867)
CCTGCTCAATTGATTGGCTCTCTAAGTTAATGAGCAGTGCCCGTGATATTCCCTTTATATCAAATCCTTTATGATCAAAAAACGATTGATCCTCTGCAGACAGAAGGGCGTCAATAACTGTCTGTGGTATCTCTTCATAGGAAAGGTTGATTCTGTTTTCCGCAGCATATATTTCAGAAACTACGTTTCCATTTGAATCAGTGATAATGCTTTTTTCAGGGAGCTGAATTGTTGAAACCTCCACAGCTTCATCTAAAACCTCATGGAGTGTTTTTAATTGATAAAACTCCTCTGTTGTTTCCATAAAAATGAATGAAAATAATCCTATTAATATCAAGGTAAATGAAAATCCTAAAAAACCTCGCATACACTCACGTCTCTCCCATCATAGTACTTCTAGTTTACAGAAATTTTCACAAGATTGGGAGACTTTTATTTAAAAGCTCTGTTAAAGGATAATGTTGAAATTTAACATTTTGATTTTTGTGGAAGGTATGAGACTCCTGCGGGATTAAAGGCAGGGGTAAGACCCCGCAGATGCAAAGCATCGAGGAGGCTTACCAGCCGCCCGCGGAAAGCGAATACCTGTAACAATAAATCAACATCTAAATTTAACAGAGCATATTTAAATAAAATCATTTCGTTCATTGTTTTTTATATCGCAGTATAGAAGGGATTGGTGGTTATCTGAATAATATGAAAGCATCATATTCTAGGTAGACGCATAAGATGAACCATGGGATGTCTAATAGTATTACTGGTGTTGAGAGGAGGAGAGCATGGACATATTAAATCAGATTCAGCAGCACCGGGAGGAAGAAGGACGCCTGAAGTGGGAAGGGACATTCGCAGAGTATTTGGATATCCTACGGGAGCGGCCTGAGGTGGCCCAGACAGCTCACTCCCGAATTTATAACATGATTAAAGATGCGGGAGTAGTTGAAAAGGATGGAAAAAAGCACTACAAGTTTTTTGAAAATGAGATTTATGGCCTTGAGGATTCTATTGAACGTCTTGTGGAAGAGTATTTTCACTCAGCAGCTCGAAGGTTAGATGTGAAAAAGCGAATACTATTGTTAATGGGACCTGTAAGTGGTGGTAAATCAACGCTAGTTACCATGCTGAAACGGGGATTGGAGGAATACTCACGTACTGATCGAGGGGCGGTATACGCCATTAAAGGATGCCCAATGCACGAGGATCCATTGCATTTAATTCCACATCATCTACGTGATGATTTCTATAAGGAATATGGTATTAGGATTGAAGGGAATTTATCCCCCCTAAACCTAATGCGTTTGGAAAAAGAATACGGGGGTAAAATTGAAGATGTGATGGTGGAGCGTATTTTCTTTGATGAAGATAAACGTGTAGGTGTTGGCACCTTTAGTCCTTCTGATCCAAAATCTCAGGATATAGCGGATTTAACAGGAAGTATTGATTTCTCCACGATTGCAGAGTATGGTTCTGAGTCTGATCCAAGGGCATACAGATTTGATGGAGAACTAAACAAAGCAAACCGCGGTCTGATGGAATTTCAGGAAATGTTGAAATGTGATGAAAAGTTTTTATGGCATTTATTATCGTTATCGCAAGAAGGAAACTTTAAAGCTGGTAGATTTGCTTTGATTTCTGCTGATGAGTTCGTTGTTGCTTGATAACTACTAAAATTATATGTAAAAGAAAAACCCCTTAGAACAAGGAGTTGTAAAAAATCTTAGGATTATACATTACATCAAGGTTAAACTTACCTTTTCCCGTTTTAGTTAACACTGCATAGTCATAAATACCACGAAGTAATTCATTCTTTGCACTCTTACTTAAATCCCCATTTTCATAGTAATCCAAAAGGTTAGTCATTCCTGTTTGAATATCTTCTATATTTATCTGCTCAACACTTTCTGTTTCCATTTCTTCTGTGAGTTCCTCAAGATATGTTTTCTTTTCTTCTATATTAGTTTCCACTTGTTCTTTCAAACGATGGTATCTGTCTTCTTTTATATCATCCGCTGCTCTCATAAAGAAGAGACCGTCCAGTTGTTTTTCAAGCCGTTCCAATTCTTCTTTAGTTTTCTTATATAAGTCCTCAGAAGAATATTTCTTATTATTTACTCTTTCAAAATCAATTAATTCTCTAAGTTTTTCTTTTAATTCTTCTGTATCTATTTCAATAATCTCTTCTCTAAGTATCTGAATGAGACTTCGTTCGATATCCCAATACTTAATATAGACAGAACAACCTAAACACATCATAAACTCTTTTTCATATTTTGATTTAGTTCCGTCCTTCTTAGTGTAATTCTGTGTACTATACTGTCTAACCATTTTCTTTCCACAACCAGAGCAAACAATTAACCCGGCTAATACATTAGGTTCAAACTCTAATTTTACTGAAGGCTTATTTCTATTCTCAAAAAGAATTTCCTGTGCTTTTTCAAATATTTCTTTTTCTATAATTGGTTCCCAAGCATCTTCTACTACGATTCTATTCTCTTCGTCTACCTCTTGAATTTCACCATATTGTCTAGTAGTATTTCTGAAACGGTACACACCTATATAAGAATCGTTACATAATATACGTCTAATTGTCATTGGATGCCAATAGTTTTTTCCTGTTGGAGAAGGGATTCCTTCTTTTCTAAAAATAGTGCTAATTCCGTTATATCCAATTCTTTCATTTACATAGAGATGATAAATTTTTCTAACTATATCAGCCTGTTCTGGGTGAGGAATAAGTTTTTGAGTGTAAGGTTCAAACTCAAATCCAAAAGGAATTGAGGCTTTTCCTCCCATATGACGGCCTTGTTTTGCATATGTGTATCTAGCATTCCTCATTCTTTCTTTAATCATATCTAATTCTATATTACCCATAAACATATAGAATTTTAATACCCGTTCGTCTCCATTATCCAATGGATCATAAATTTTTGTAGGAGTAACAATGTAAATCCTTTTCTTTTTAAATAGTTTTAATACCAACCCCATTTGGTCCTGCTCTCCACGTCCTAAGCGGGTAATATCCTTGACTGCAATGGCAGCCGTTTTAGGCTTTACTTCTTTCAGTGCCTCTATAATCTCAACAAATCTAGGACGGCTGGCAATTTCATCTCCACCACTTTTAATCTCACGCCATATTTTATAAGGGATGCCGTACCTCTCATTAATATCTTCTAATACTTCTGTCATTAAAGCATATTGTTCAGCGAGTGTATCTTGGTCAGTTTTCTTTTCACGGAGAACATCCTGCCTTGAGCGACGAATATAGCAATAGATAAACTCAACCGTTTTAGGGAGTTGTAAATGCATTTATAAACCTCCTAACAATTACTTTTTAGTAGATGTCATTATCTACTATACTATCAAATTTATCGATGTTATACATACCAAAAAATTCGACACAATAATCTCTATTAATATTTACTTGGTTTTTTTACTTTTACGTTACAATAAAAAAGAACATAGAAAGAACATCTAAAACATTGCTGTAGAGGGCTTTTTGCCCTCTAAAAAAATATTTATTTTTCTTGATTTTTTTTCAAGGAATTAGCAGGGAACCTCTCTTGAATGTTTAATAGATAGTTATAGAGACGAGAACATAAGTTCTTGATAGTCATATAAGACAAAAAGGAGGCTGATAAATATGACAACTAAAGTAAATGAAACACAAGAATTATTTAATCAATTAGTTAAAGAAGCAAAAGTAGAGAAGGAGTTAATTCAGTACAAACAATTAGCAATTTCACACATTAAGTTCTTCATTGAAAGATACGAACTTGATCAAGAAGAAAAATTTGCAACGGCTATTGAAAAACTGCATGGAAGTATGGTTTCAATTCATACTTCAAAAAACAAAGAGCAAGTTGATTTTTATCTAAATAATACAGACACATTTATTAATGAGATTACTACTGGTTTAGAAAGAGGGTGGTTCTAATGCCTAAAGTTTATCCAAACAAAGTTACTGGAGAATTATTAGAAGCAAGTAAGGTTTGGGCAGTAAAGAAATCTGATTTAAAGGAAGAAGGTTATATAACTGATTTCTTTAGACACTACGATAGCCAAAACTACTACATTTTAAGAAGAGGCGAACCGGGAAATTACGAATTTGAAAAAGTAAGTAGAGCAGGAACTACTAACAAACTTCCTAAAATGTTATACGAAGGTTGGGAGATTATCCAAGAACCAAGTAGGAAGGAATAAGTAATACAACACACTCCGACAAATAGGAATTACAAAAGACAGAACGTGTCCTTATGACACAGAAAGGAGGGTGTTTAAAAATGTTAAATGAGTTTTATGATAAATTCACTTTCGAATTATACAATACTGTTCACACTGTTGAGACTGGAATAAAAGGTGAGCAGTTTCGTGTAAAGATTACAGTCACTGGTGCAAAAAATAAGGTAATGCAGTTTAACGATATTGAGAAGTACATTAAGCAAATTGCTATTCATCTTGACTTGTTATGGACCGTTAACAAGAAAAGACAAATGTGTGAAGAGTATAAGAACACACTCTTCTTAGTAAACAGCCACATTGTATATTCATTTGCTAAGATTGTAGATTACAAAATAAAACAAGGATTTACCTTAGAGGAATTGAATCATCAATATCCAGCAGCATTTAGAAGAATTAAACATTTAATTTAGTTATTAAGGAGGATAGTAATTACTTAGAATATATCTACGGTACATAATTACTCCTCTCTGTTTTTTGGAAAAGGAGGAGATGAACATGAATAACTATATTTACTACTTAGAACAAAAAGGTTTAGCAGGTATGGAAGAAATCTTTGACAGTGGTTGGGGATATTGCCTACCAAATGCTCCATATAGATTATACGAAGTTCTCAAAAGAACTCAAGGAAATACAAATACTGAAAGTTGGAATGGATATAAAAGAATTAGATTACAATCAAGATTAGACGACGCTGCTATTGCAACGAGTATTCAATTCTTACTATTACTAGGTTTCATTACTTACAAGTCTGGTGCTTCTTCTCACTCTGTTAACTTTTACAGTGTAACTGATTTTGTACACATATTAGCATTACAAGAAGAAAAACACCTTACTTACTTATTAAAAGTAATTAAGAGTGTTAGAAAACCAAGTAATTCAGCAAAACAGGCTACTAAGTTCAATAAGAACATTGAAGTAATGGAAGATATTATTGACAGATTTAATAAACAAAAAATTGAAACGATCCCAACAGAGTTACGCATTAAACAGTTGTCAAATGGAGAAGTGAGAACGGTGAGAGGTATTGGAGGAGATGCTGAATTCTTTGCAAGGTACGAAGATACTTTAAAAGAAATTCAAAACTTCTTAGAGGCTCTATATTCTTCTTTACGAAATGGAGTTAATATTCCAGTTGAAGAATGCAAGAACTATTGCCGTAAATGTAAGTGTGTTAAAGAAATCACTTCCAATGATAGTTTAATGACTTTTATTTTGACTAGTAAGACTTGCGAGGTGCAAGAACCTACTTGCGACGTGCAAGTGCCTACTAGCGAGGTGCAAGAACCTACTAGCACGGTGCATGATAATAATAAAACTAATAATAAACCTTATAATAAAATTCATAATCTAGATGATGAGGAGATTTTAGGTTCTAATTCTGAAAACCCATTTTTAGAAAACCAAAACCCTTCTTCTCAAACAAAAACAACATTGGTTGAGGCTTTAGAAAAGGAACTTGCTTTTTACTACAAGCCAGACGAACTACCAAGTTTAAAGACACTTACGAAGACTGCTGCCACTAATCTTTCAGTTTTAGAAATAGAAGAGGTTTTGAAAATTATTGCTATGTTCAAGAAAGAAGGATATCCAGTATCCTCTCCAGATAACTATTTTCCAAAGTTGTTTAGTAATCCAAGTTTAAGTAAGGCGCGCGGGGCCGTTCAAGTTTGGCAGAACAGTAAGGTTAGGGAAGGTAACAAGAAGCAAAGTGAGGCTAGGAATGGCAATTCCAATGAGTACTATGACGAATTATTTAAGAAAAATTCTATCAACAATGCACCAATAGATTTACCATATTAAACGAAAAGGAGGAGATTAATATGAAATATAATAAACAAGTTTTAGTTTCAAAAAATGATAGCCATAAGAGATGGCTGTATATAATGGATATGATTATTAAATGCAAGAAAAGCAGCAATAAGCAAACAAAAGGTCTAGGTGGTTTGGCTAATACTTATCTTAAACCAGCCTATCCAGTTTTCGATAATCAAGCAGACGGTTCTGTTGTCTTAAATCTATATTACACAATTAAGGATAAGTTCCTCATGCAAACAGTACATAAACAACAGAATGTTATTGATTTCCTAAAGAAGATTACTAAAAAGGATTTTGTTCTCAAAGGTCATTTATTTGAAGAAGGAGAAGAAAAGGTTATCTTTGACGAAATGGATACAGAAATTGATATTACTATTACATTAAAAGAAATTGAAATAGAGAAGAAAGCCAAGCAAGAGGCTGAACTTAAAAAGAAGAAAGAAGAGGAGCAACGAAGAAAGCAGGAGGAAGAAGAAAGAAGACAACAGGCTCTCAAGGAAGCAACAGAAAGGGAGCGAAAAGAAAGAGAAGAGTTTGCTAAGTCCCGTCAAGTAACTACAAGTAAATATGCAGTAGTTGACCCGTTCGGTGGTGGTTTTATCAACTCGGACGGAGACGGATTACCATTCTAAAGAGTAGATATTTTCTACTCTTTTTTATTATCAAATCCGTATTAATTCATTATTAATTTCTTACATTATCCTTATTAATTTGTTATCTATTAATTACACATAAATGAATTTTCATAGATAAAAAACAAGGGATCGTATGTTCCACACCGAAGAGTCGCATGTAAACACTATACTCTTAAAAGGTGGGAACCTCTCATGAAAGAAATGAATAGGCAAAGAAAGTTAGACTTTGTGAAAGCAGTAGAAGAAGATATTGAGGTCATAGTTGCAAGGCACAAACGCTTTGTTTGGCTGAACAATGTTGACTGTGATGATTATGTTTATTTTATCTACATTACACGTAAACAACTAAAATTCGTAGATAAAAAGAAAACGAAGATTAATGAGTACAATGTTCTTTGTTTTAATAAAATGTATACAAACTATTATGATTTAATGAGTTCCATTTATCCAATTCTAGGAGAATACTTGTTGGATTCTAAGAAAATGGTTGAGGTTGTAATGTTAACTGAAAAACTGAATCCGAACTATATCCAAGCGAGTGGGGAGTAATATCCCGCTTGCTTTTTTATTTCCAGTATTTACATCACCTATAGATTAGATAGAACTTTTATTACGTTTTACAATTAATGTATCAAATAAAAGGAGAGTGATAGTAATGAAATATTTAAACCATAAAATTTTAGATATATTTACTAGTGTTCATAAAGAAGTAAGAGAAGGAAAAGCAGACCCAGAGGTTGTGGAGGAAGTTATTTTTAATGTCTATGATAGAGACGAAATCTATGAGGAAGTTGAAGCAAACGATCTTCTCTGGAAGCAGTTGCAAGATATGGAGAAGTACATGAACAAGCATAATGTGTTCTATGTTTCTAAAGATATTCTAGAAGATAAAGAAGAAATTAAAACAAATAAAATTGTTAAGTTGCCAACTATCCCAATGTACACAGCAATGCCGGAGTAGAGTTAATTCTCTACTCTTTTTTGTATTTATTTGTCGAATACTTTTTTTAAAATATTTTATTTTTCTTGATAAAAAAACAAGGAAACCTCCTATAAAAGTTTAATAGTATAAGTAGATAACGAGAACATTCGTTCTCAGGGAGGAGAGTGATATATATGTTATTACACGTAGAATTTAAAAATCGTGAAGGTAAATATTGTGAAGTCATTGTTTATCAAGAGGAGGATAGCAAAAGAGTAATCCACCACAGATACATTGACGGAGAAGTAACTGAATACTTTATCTAAGATTAATCCTTTTGGCTCGGTACAGTTTATGTGCGGAGCCTTAGGAGATGAGAGGAGAGTGATATATGTGCAAAAGGTATTAGTCTTTAATAAGTTTGTTGAGAAGAACTCAAAGGATAGATACTTAAATTTTGGTTTAAATTGTTTTATTTATCTGTATGAGAACGGTGATATACAACTCCAGTATCAAGAGATTGAGGAAGACGGAGGGGTTAGGTATTATAATACTTCTTTATTTGAGAAGAAGGGCTTAAATCAGATGCTCCAAGAAAATAGAGTATATCTTACAGAAGAAGAAATGGCTTATGTAACTGAACAATTTAATACACCGTTTGAAAAATTGCCGAAATTGGAGGACTGGAAATGAAACAACTATTAGAGAAGTACTATCAAGTATTGGAGAACAGATTGAAGACTGAAAAGATACTTCTCATAGTATCTAATCAGTCAATGTTCTTAAAAAGAATAAATAAGATAGAAAACTATAAGAGAAGAATTGAACAAGTATTATCTTTTGAAGAAGAACTCACTAATGAGCAACAACAATTTATCAACACATTGATAAACGAATTAGAGGACTATGAAGAAGAATTACTTGAAGAACAACGATTATAAGGAGGTGCTGAATATGAAAAAAGATTTAGGTTTAATTTGCGATAAGGATTATAAAGAACAATGGGCTATTACAATGAAAATCAATAAAAAGAGTGTTACTTTTGAAACTTGTGATACCAATGTTGAGTATAGAAAAATCCGTGATATTAAAATTACATGTAGAACTATTGAAGAATTACAGTCTATCATTTACGAACTAGTAGAAAGCAGAAATGACGAAGAAACAATTGCTTCCTTTAAAGAAGATTTTGAGTTATTTCTACAAGAGAATGAAGGTATGAAATAAACAAGGTTTTTACTAAGACAACTGGAAGTTACCAATAGGAGGGGATTACTAAAGACAGCCCGTGTCCATACGACACAGAAGGAGGCTGATTACTATGGAAAATAGAAGTAATGGTTTTTATGTAAACGAAATAGAAAAGTGGGAAGCAGTTGAGAATTTAAGAATGGAAGGATATGCTCCAAGCGAAATCCAAAGAGCAATTGCTGTTGTATTAAATAACAATAGCGAATTCCAAACAGCAAATTATTATTACGGATTTGAGCATTGTGTCCGTACTGTATTAGAAAGAGGTAGATATTAATGTTTCAATATTACATCCTTAATAAAGAAATTGATAAGAAGTATACATTGAAGGTTACAAAGATAAAATTCTTTAATATCTATTTTGCCCGACTATATCTACATAAGAATTGTATTTATGAAGTTAGATCGGGTAGTTTATCAGAAATTAAAAAGAGATTACAGAAAGATATAAACCTAAATACATTTGATTTATTTTAGCATTACATAAGACAGCCAGCAATCACTAATGACAGTTCTTGTTTAACAACAAGGCCATATAGCCCGTATTTGGGCTTTGGAAAACTGGAGGTGATGGATATGGCGAAATTAGGAAATATACAGAAAAGGAGTGAGGAAACTCTTACAGAAAAAGATTGGAGAATGTTTGGAGAAGAACTGAGTAAGGAGTACAAAGGATTTACTTTTGATAAAGGTACTTCTAATGCTGCTGGTAATGGTGTTAAGGAACATACAGATGCAAGGGATTCTAAATTTGATTTTGCATTCAATTTTAAAGAGTGGGATACACAAGTTTATGATAATATCCCAAACTATCAAAAAGGTAAGTTCACAGGTGATTTAAAAGGTTGGATGTGGGATTACAACTATCAACTTAATATAGAGGTTAAACGCGTAGGAATGGGAACTCTTCCCTCCGTAATGCCTTACCGTTTTGTTAAAGCATTCAATATCCCGTATCAAGAAAGAAACAAGTGGTTAATTGTTGATTTCAGTAATGTTTTAAAACTAAGAAATTTTGGTGGAATTATCTATGTGTTTGAAAATGGAGAAGAACAAGTTCACCATATATTCGGCTCAATGATTATTGAAGATGCTTGTATTGGCGAGTATCACTTTGACTGGGAAGGCGATCCAACAGAAGTAGGTGGAGGAGCATATAAGGCGAAAACGCTCCTTGACAAGAACTTCTCACTTAAATTTAAAACTTTTGACGAGGTTAAGGAGTACATACGAAAGGTTGCGAAGTGTAAGTTAGAGAAGGAAAAACAACATAACCGTAACTTATTTAAAAATAACTTAGAAAACAAGAAGACTTCCATAATGGAATTCTCTGAAAATAAAGTTGGCGAAGTTCAACCAGTGATTTACTCGGATGGTTATTTGGAACCCGCTCCAAAGCAAATCATATCTTGCCCGGTGATGCCAAATGACTAAATACGGTGCAAAGAAAGTAGAAATAGATGGTATCAAGTTCGATTCTAAAGTAGAAGGTCAATATTACCTTTATTTAAAACAGCAGCAGGAAGCAGGTGAGGTTGTTGAGTTTACACTCCAGCCTCAATACCTACTCCAAGAAGGATATATAAATACAGAAGGTAAAAGGATAAGACCTATTCATTATGTTGCTGATTTCCTTGTTACATATGCGAATGGTACACAGTCAGTAATTGATATTAAGGGAATGCCTACACCAGAGGCAAAATTAAAAAAGAAATTATTTGAGTTTATATATAAGGTCCCGCTCCTCTGGATCGTCTATGTAGCCAAACGAGGTGGTTGGTTATTGTATGAAGAGAATGAGCGATTAAAACGGGAAGAGAAGAAAGCCAAGAAGGAGGTAGATAAAAGTGGAATTTAGTATTGGAGATTATAGGATATGGGTTTCAAAACCTTTCCGTGATGTTGAACTTGTTGAGGTTGAAATTCTAAGGAATGACGATTGTATTGTTGCAAGTACTACTGTTTCTATTTTTGAATTAAGCGATTTTCTTTTAAAAACAATTAAAGAAAATGAAATGTATGAATTTGGATATTGCCGTGTTGATTTTGGATTAGAAAAGGAGGTAGATAAAAATGGGTAATATTATATTTATTTCACTAATTATATTCTTTTGTTTATTATTTATAGGAATGAGTTTCCTGTTCGTATGGTATCTACATAAAGACGAACCAATTATAAAGAAGTAATAATTTGAGAGGAATTTTCCTCTCTTTTTTACATTTTAGGACCTGTTTTATTTTTTGGTATGCGCTACAATTATAGTAACTTAAAAAATTGGTAATAATAGAAGAATAAGGAGGGGGTTATATGTTCAAAAGTGTAGGTAGGGTAGATAAATGGGATTATCGAATATACTTCATGTTTACTTTTATATTTTGTGGATCACTAATGGGATTCGCCTTTCATCCAATAATTCATAGATTTCTAGAGATTAGTATTACTCCATATGTACTGATATTCTCTTCTCTGTTGGTTAGTGGAGCACTCTTATATAGACGGATATTCTTCTTCTTTCTTAATCTCGAAATGGTGTCTGGAAGAGGAGACGAATTAGGTCCAAATCATATAATAGGGATTTATATTATCCAAGCAATATTATCAGTTATTCTTTGTTTTATTTTATTTATTATTTTCCCAATTGAGATTTCCGCTATATTTAGTATAATCTTCTTCTGGGGTGGGTCAATGTACCATATTGGGCTTTCTGGAATGTATCAACAATATGTTGAAGAACCAATTAAATTTGTTTTACTAAAAAAGCAGGAAGACACTAAGTAATGTAGAAATGACTATATATTACACGATTATACGCTTAATGTGAGCCTCCTACTCACACAAGCATATTTAACATTTTTAAACACCTTTTTGAAACACACCAATACACAAAAAAAACATACGGTCAGAATGAGAGTTCTTCTATATTAGAAGGGCTCTTTTTCTATTTATCTATGATTAAAAATAATGTGATTTCGTAGATAAAAAATGCCTCCAGAAAACAAGGGATCGTATGTTCTACACCGAAATGACGGGTAGATAGCAAAACAGAAAAAGGAGGAGATGCTATATGAGATTTGGATATTATCCTAACGAATATAAGGGAGTATCAGTTTTAGTTGGTAAGGTTATAAGTGAGATTAAACAAGACGAAGAGGAAATTCTTTTTCATACAACAGAAGGAGAATTATATAGAATGTATCACGAACAAGATTGTTGTGAAAGCGTAACTATTGAAGAAATAATAGGGGATTTAGAGGATTTAGTTGGTTCTCCAATACTCATGGCAGAAGAGTCCTCAAATAGTGAAGAAGAAGCCTATGGAAGTGCAACTTGGACTTTTTATAAGTTTGCTACCAATAAAGGTTATGTAACTATTCGTTGGTATGGTTCTTCCAATGGATATTACTCAGAAAGTGTTGATTTTGTTTTAGTGAAGAATAAAGAAGAATATTTATGAGGAGGTTTTAGACCAGAAGGAGGTAGATAAATATGATTACTAATACTCAAATTGAGGAGTTGATAATTAAAAATAAGGATTTGATTGAAACAGGAATACTTAGTTGTAATATTTACAGAATGCAGGATTATGAGGATTTTGAGGGATTGGTGTATTTAGAGTTAGTTTCTAAAATTAAGAAGAATAGTAATATATACTACAAACTAGTTCAAAACAAAGAAGGCTATTTTGTTACTACTGTTAAGAATATAGTTAAGGACGAATTTAAGAGGCAGAGTGCCAAAAAAAGGGATAAGCGGAAAGAAGTTCTCACAGATCGGGAAGAGGTGAGGGCTGTATGATAGAAACAAAGATTATCCGTGCTGCACTTCGATTTTTATACATAAACGAAGATATAGAACTTGTTCCGCTGTTTGTTTGTATCAAAGACGAATTAGAGAAGATACCTAATTTTGAAAGAGAAGTTATTCTCCAAAGATATAACCTTGATTTACCTGTGAATGATATTGCCAATTACTTTGGTATTTCAGAAGAGAAGGTAGATAATATCTGTTCATACTATGTAAGAAGAATGGTAAAAAATATTGAAAAAGATTAAAAATTGAATCATGGAAATGCAGTTAGTTTCCGTTATATAGGGTGTAAATATTTCATATTTATCACCTCCGAATGGGAAAGGGCAGGGACTTATGTTCCTGTTTTTTTCTTTTTATATTATGTTCCCTATAGTGTGAAAGGACGCACACCAGCAAGGCCGTTAAAATGTCTGGAAGTCCAAGTTCGAATCTTGGTAGGGGACTTTAGATTTAATTTTATTAGAATTAATTACTTTAGAATAAACAGGTGTCTGAAAGTTTGGAGGTAAGAAAGAAATATATAAGAAAGTATTCAGTTAGTAGGGTAGTAATAGATCGGCTATTACAGGAGACTCTCCCTAAAGTAGAGTGTGTAAGAGGATAAGGAAGTAGGGCATAGACCCGAAACCACACCTCCTTTTATTTTTCCCTTATTACTCTTACATGTAAAAAATAGCGAACATTGAATATCAGATTATATAAAGTATTTCGAGGTAGGCAGTAAGTGAACTCGCCACTCTTTTGAGGATATAGTTCTACCTGTTTTTATATGTAAGGAACATAGTGTTTCAGTGGGTGCAAGTCCCGCTCCTTGCTTTTTTATTTACATAAAAATCATGATAAACACATGACAGGCAGATGCCAAGAAAGGGGGTTCTCAAATGGCTAAACAAACATATTATGATTTCCTTAATACCTCTATTGAAGATATGAAGAGTTTAACTGGTAAGAAGAGAAGACTTGCTGCTATGGCATTGTATCTTAGAGATCCAGATTTAAGTATAGAGAAGGTTTCAGAGGTGCTTAATTATCCTTTGGGAACTCTCAAGGGTTGGGCAGAGGACGATAAGTGGAAGCAGAGAAGAGACGAAGATAAGTTAAAACAAATTGAGGAATTAAGAGAAGAAATAAATAAAGGTAAAATAGGAGATTTAGTAACATTGTTCAGTAATCACCTAACAAGAGCAATTAACAGCAGTACAGACGAAAGTATAAAGATTATGGATATTGCAGATCAGAAGAAAAATATAGAAATATTAAAAGAAGTCATTAATATGCTTGAAAAACTCCAACTGATTGACGGTGCAACACAGAAGGTTCAAATGGAGCATAAGGGTTCTATTGAGCAGAATGTTAATGTTTCAGAATATGAGAAGAAACTCAATAAGTTTGAAGATATGCTAAATATCATCTCCGCTCCGAAAGAGGGTGAGGAGAATGGAGAATAAAAATGAAATATTAAGTTATTTAATGACTACTATTGTTGCTAATAAGTATATACCAGATACATTCAAAGGTAAGGAGTTATTACCAACAGAAAAACAACTAGAAGTATTAATTAATCCTAACTTTGAAAAACTCTATGGTGGTGCTGCTGGTGGTGGTAAATCGGTCCTTCTCATGATGGCCGCCTTACAATATGTTGAGTATCCTTTTTATAATGCTTTGATAGTAAGAAGAACATATAATCAATTAACTCAATTTATAGATATGTCCCACCTATGGTTACAGGGAACAGATGCTCACTGGAACGAACAAAAGAAGATATGGAGATTCCCTTCGGGTTCTACTCTAACCTTTGGACATATGCAGCACGAAAAAGATAAATATAATTATCAAGGTAAAGAATATCATTTTGTTGGATTTGACGAATTAACTCAATTCCTAGAAAGCCAATATTTATATTTACTTTCCCGTATTCGTAAAGATAAGTCCAGTATCATTCCTAACCGTGTTCTATGTACTGCCAATCCCGGTGGAGAAGGACACGAATGGGTAAAACAAAGATTTATCATAGAAGGAAAAGAAAAAGGAAGATTGTTTATTCCTTCCCGTCTGGAAGATAATCCACATATTGATAAAGAGGATTATGAAAGACAACTTGCTCAACTTCCACCACTGGAAAGAGAACAATTAAGAAATGGTAACTGGGATGTAGAACCTACTGGAACTATGTTTGATAAGACTTGGTTCAAGATTGTAGAGGCTGCTCCTGTTGATTTAGAGATTGTTCGATTTTGGGATTTAGCAGCAACAGAGGATAACGGGAAGAACGACCCGGACTGGACGGCTGGAGCAAAAGTAGGACGATCACCTAACGGAGATTATTACATATTAGATATTCAGAAGGTAAGAGGAACACCACAAACTGTACAAGCCTTAGTTAAACAAACGGCTATGGTTGACGGTAGAGAAGTAATTGTATATATGGAAGAAGAGGGAGGCTCTGGAGGTAAGAATACAATTGATTTTTATAGACGATTTATTCTTCAAGGATTCGCTTTTTACGGTAAAAGAAGCACAGGAAGTAAAGAAAGTAGGGCTGTTCCTTTATCCTCTACTGCAGAGGCAGGTAATGTTTACATAGTAAGAGGTACATGGGTTAATGATTTCCT
>Ga0115853_100306_pt1 | contig 15284 bp, 12 predicted proteins | sample InSIn5gowninarea_FD_83867 | JGI IMG/M metagenome (GOLD analysis project Ga0115853, IMG submission 83867)
GCATATCGAAATGTTGTGAAAATAAATCCCTTCAGTTTATTTCTTGGAAATGTTTCTCTTTCCTATGAGAGAGTTTTATCTGAAAAAGTCTCAGTACAATTACAAGGTGGATATTGGATTGGTGGCAAAGTGGAAGGTACCAAATGGACAGGATTCAGTCTTACTCCTGAGGTCAGATATTATCTCACAGATCATCTTCGTCCTGAAGGCGCTTACCTTGCAGCTTTTGGACGATACCAAGAGATTCAATCTGAAATAGAAAGGAGTGAATCACAAATAGCCATTAAAAGAATTGGTGGAGGAGCTTCAGCAGGATATCAATTTGTACTGGGAGAGCGAGTAAGCTGGGATACCTTTTTGGGAGTTCAATATTTGTCTAATAGCGTTGATAAGGACGGAGTCTCTTCAGCAAAATACGGATTGTTTACCGGGAATATGGGCGTAAGATTTGGTACAACTCTAGGTATCGCCTTTTAAGAAAGTTGAGAGCCCTGTGCTCTCAACTTCATTTTTTTTTAGTTAGTGTATTTTCCTCCTTTTACCGGGAACTACTTTACGCTTCGTTTACTGCAAGCTCTGTCACCCTTTCATTAAGTAGTAGTACGTATCTGAAAAATCAAGTACTATCAATTAAAAATCACTCGAGTAGTCAAACTATTTTTGATGAGAATTGAAGTAATAATTAAGAGTATAAGCTCCTATTACTCATCTGTTTTTAACTCGATAACAAGTTTCTGTCAATCACTAATATTAGTCATGCTGACTGACAATTGACTTCTAAATTATTTTGTATTTAATTGATAAGACTTTGAAGACGCCGGTAGTAAACGAGATGCTCTATTTAAGTAAAGGGTTTATAATATTTGTAATGCTTGTTCTGTCCGCCCAAACTTGTTTGAAGGAGGAAAAAAGGGTATCCAAGGACATACTTGGACATTGGATTCATTCTTTTGAAGAAGACTCTGTAGGCAGCAAAACCTATCGTTTTTCAAGTTATAAATTCCCAGCTTCAAGAGCAAGAGGCGGATTTGAAATAAAGGCGAACGGTGAGTTCATTAAGTATGAAATTGCTTCACAGGATGGCAATATAAAAGTTTATGGAAGTTGGCAGCCTATAGATTTAAATAAAATTAAAGTGACTTTTCCTGCTCATAATATTATTGATACTGTAAAAATTGTCGCTGTCACTCCTGGTTATTTAAAAGTACAACTCGCAACAAGAACTTAGAAGTACCTAAAAAATTGAAATGAAAAAAATCTACTTTGTCAATAAAGTCCTACTTGTCTTATTCTTACAATTTGTAATTTTTGCCTCAGGCAATGCCCAAGGAGTGCAAGAAAAGCACAAGACCGTTCCATCTAAATTGAGTTCGGATAAAATCAGTAACAAGAAGATTGCACATCTACATGAAAAACAATTAAAACGTTGCTCCGCTGTGGAAGCGGATGCCAGCTTGCGCAACAGATATCCCGCCTTACCCAAACAGCAACTGATCGAAAAAGAGCTGCAGAATAAAATTAAGGATTATAAAAAAGCAGCAGCAGCTTCAAGGACGGCCGCGGATGAAGTATATGTTATTCCAGTTATTGTTCATGTCATTCACAATGGACAAGCAGTAGGCGTGGGTCCGAACATCACTGCAGCGCAAGTAAAATCACAAATAGATGTATTAAACGAAGATTTCCGAAGAAAACCTGGAACACCCGGGTTTAATAATAAGGCGGTAGGTGCTGACGTACAAATTGAATTTGCTTTGGCGTTGAGAGATCCTAACGGAAAAGTGCTAACAGAGCCTGGAATAAGAAGATACAATGGAGGAAGATCGACATGGAATTCATTAGAAGATATTGAGACCATACTAAAGCCGAGCACTCAATGGGACCCTACAAGATATTTGAATATGTGGACGGTAACTTATGGAGAAGACCTGGAAGACTACCTGGGTTATGCACAATTCCCTGTTCTTTCCGGCTTACAGGGAATGGATGACAGAACTGCGGGATTAGCCAGTACTGACGGACTAGTAATGAGACATTCCGCATTTGGAAGGGTCGGCTCTGTGGAAGCTCCATATAATAAAGGAAGAACGACAACACATGAAATAGGTCATTGGTTGGGATTAAGGCATATTTGGGGCGATCGTGAAGGTTGCGAAGGGAGCGACTATTGTGAGGACACTCCAACAGCCGCTAATCCAAATTATAAATGTATTGCAGGAACGAACTCGTGTACTTCCTTACCTGGCAATGATATGATTGAAAACTATATGGACTACACCAACGATGAGTGTATGAACATTTTCACAATTGAGCAAAAGAATCGAATGAGAACGGTGATGTTGAACAGCCCGAGACGGAAAGAGTTAATTCAATCTACTGTTCATATTCCTGTTGAGGGAAACCTTCCTTTTGCAGCGTTTACAGTTAGCAGTACCAAAGCATGTCTGGGATCCACCATTTCATTTACAGATCAATCAACAAATACTCCTACATCGTGGCTTTGGTCTATTCTGAGTAGCACCGGCACAGTTTTAACCACGTCAACTCTGAGAAATCCGACCTTTACTTTTAACTCTGCTGGAGTTTACTCGGTAACGTTAAAAGCAAAAAATGCCTCAGGAGAGGATACGGAAGAAAAAACAGGCCTTATTACCATACTTGCCAGTACAAGTATGTCTCTGCCATTTAGTGAAACATTTGAGCAGAGAGGTCTGCCTGTTGGATGGACTATGCTGAATCCTGATGAGGACCGAGAGTGGATATGGGTTGAGGTAGATAATGCTGAAGGTGTTGGAGTAAATGGTTTAGGTTTTGATAACTATAGTACGAAAACAGATCCTACAGGTACAGTAGATGCTATAGTCAGTTCAAAGATAAATATGAGCACCAATCTTTATGCAGAGCTAAGTTTTGATGTGGCGTATGCAATGTACGAAGATGAAGATGGAGTTTATTTCGATTCATTAGTGCTATACTATTCTACAGATTGCGGGCAAACGTTTACTCCCTTCTGGAAGAAGTGGGGACAAGATCTTGCGACAGGTCCAACAACTGATGAAAGTTTTTTCCCGTCAATCAGTCAGTGGAGAAAAGAAAAAATCTCATTAAGCTTCTTGAACGGTGAAAGTAGCGTTCAACTGGCAATTGCTAATGTTTCAGGGTGGGGGAACAATTTATTCATTGATAATATCAAACTTGTTGTGCCTACACCTACCGCAGCTCCTGTTGCAGCTTTTAGTACTAAAACGAGAGAAGTGTGCCCTGGTTCATCTGTTAAATTTACCGACAATTCCACCAACTATCCTCGTCAATGGTCCTGGTCATTCCAGGGCGGTAAACCAGCAACTTCAACATTACAAAATCCAACTGTGGTATATAATACTCCTGGAACCTACGCAGTAACTCTTGTAGCAAAAAATACCATAGGCAGCAATACTAAAACTACAACGTCGTACATCACTGTGGGGGCTCAACCTAACTTTACTATTGCGGGTGATAAAATTAATATTTGTGCTGGCGATTCAGTTTTACTGGTGGGAAATGGGGGGGTAGCAAAAGATTATATTTGGAAAGATAAAATAAGAGGACAAATCGGGAAAGGACCAAGTATATTGGTGAAGCCAGGTGTAACAAGTACATATATTCTTGAAGGACAAAACGAACAAGGCTGCAATGGGACTGCTTCATATCAAATCACTGTTAATCCATCGCCTGAAAAGCCCACTTTAAGTATTTCCGATGTAAGCACAACAAACATTACTTTAAGCACCTCTGCCACTAGCAATATCCAATGGTTACTCAATAACCAACCAATTAGTGGGGCAACAGAACCCACTTTAGAAATTTCAGCCTCAGGTTCTTATGCTGTAATGACAACGGAAAACGGGTGTTCTGCCATAAGTGATGCATCCTTGATAACGGGAGCGGACGATGAAATTTCTATTGCCAATTCTGTAACGTTATACCCAAATCCGACAAGCAATAACTTAACGGTGAGTGCAAAACCTGGGTCAGCAATAAAAATGTCAAGAGTAATCTTATACAACAGTCTTGGCGTTGCTTTGGAAGAAAAACCCCTAGTTATGGGAAAAGGCATATGGGAAACTAATTTTAACCTTTCAAAATATTCGAAAGGAACGTATTTCATAAGGGTAGAATATCAGGGACTTCAAGTAAAAAAATCTGTTATAAAGTACTAGTTTGACTTCTTCGGTCTTTGATGAACCTGAAGAGGCATCGAGTACGAAGACCAACATTTCTCAGAAATCTCAAATAATTCTAAGGCCTTAAAAATAGACTTTATTCGAAACATAATTATCACTTATCTTCTTTTCTACTTAAAAATTTAAGGAGTTTGCAAAAAAACTAGGGACTTTTACCTAAAAAGTGGTGAATATTAAATTCAAAAACTTAAATTGCATCCCCAATTAGGTAAGACAAATTAATTTGATGACACTTATAAGTAAACACTCCAATAAGAAACTGTATCTCATTCCCTTTGCTTTAATTTTTGTTGCTGGACTCGCAGGATCATTTTTCCCAATCTCTCTAGAGGGCGATACAGGTAATATCAATAGTGGTGATATGGCCTGGATGCTAACCGCGTCCGGTCTTGTTCTTTTGATGACTCCTGGTTTATCGTTTTTCTATGGTGGAATGGTGCAACCGAAAAACATTATTTCAACTATGCTTCAAAGTTTTATCTCTTTGGGAGTAATTACAATCCTATGGTATGCAGTAGGTTTTAGTATTGCTTTTGGTGATAGTTATTATGGTGTTATAGGAAACCCTTTAACTTTTCTTTTCTTTAAAGGAGTTGGTATCTCTACTCATCCAGCACTTTCTCCGACTATTCCTTTACTTTTGTTTGCCGCCTTCCAACTGAAGTTCGCAGTAATATCCCCAGCTTTGATCACCGGAGCTTTTGCTGAAAGGGTACGTTTCTCTTCGTATCTCTTATTTATTTGCCTTTTTAGTTTATTTATATATTCTCCTTTGGCTCATTGGACCTGGCATCCGGAAGGCTTCCTGAGAAACTGGGGAGTACTTGATTTTGCAGGAGGCACGGTAGTTCATATTTCTGCTGGCTTTGCTGCATTGGCAGGTGCTTTTGCTTTGGGTAGAAGAAAAGTTCACATTTATAATGAAGTAGCACCAGCTGCCAACATTCCATTCGTGTTATTAGGAACAGGAATGCTTTGGTTCGGGTGGTTTGGTTTTAATGCTGGCTCTGCACTTGCTGCAAACTCAACTGCTGCAATTGCTTTGTTTACAACACAATTTGCTTCCGCCTCTGCTATGCTTACCTGGATTTTCCTTGATGCAATACAAGGTAGAAAACCATCCGCATTAGGCGCTTGTATAGGAGCTGTTGTTGGATTAGTGGCAATTACTCCGGCTGCAGGGTTTGTAGACTTTGGCCCTAGTATCTTAATAGGTTTTATAGCAAGTGTTATCAGCAACATAGCCGTTCATTGGAAAAATACAAGATCTTCCATAGACGATACCTTAGACGTCTTTCCTTGTCATGGAGTAGGAGGGATAGTGGGAATGATAGCAACAGGAATTTTTGCAAAAGAAGTTGGCCTAATTCATGGTGATGCTACAACTTTTCTATATCACTTGCTGGCCCTGGTTATTGTCAGTATTTACACTTTTGGAGGATCATGGATACTATATAAAATTGTAAATGCTGTACTACCAATGAGGGTGACTGCCGAGCAAGAAGAAATAGGACTGGATATTAGCCAGCATAATGAATCTATTTTTGCGGTAGCAGAAGACGTGAAAGCCAAAGAAAATGTGAAACAATTGGAATACGCCGAATAAAGATTAGAAACCATAACTTTAAAAGTCGTCAGCTTCTGACGGCTTTAAAGTTTATAGTATTTTTAATAAAATATTTATTCTTGGAAGAGCAACTATCAAAGGTTCCCTGCGAGTATTTTTATTCTTTTATCACCTCGTTATAAATTGTATTCTTTTATATCAATTTTCAAAGTGCTAGCAATCTCCTGAAGGTTTTTCAATTCCTTGCTGGTAATTAAGCTAATCGACATTCCCTTTTTACCGGCCCGAGCCGTTCTGCCACTTCTATGCGTATAATATTCTACCTGGTCTGGAATTTCATAATGCACTACATATGAGAGATTCTCAACATCAAGCCCGCGAGCCGCAAGGTCAGTAGCAATAAGAATTTGAACGCGTTCTTTTTTGAATGCCCTCATCACTTTGTCCCGATCCTTTTGAAGCAAATCACCATGTATAGCTTCTGCCGGAATGTTTCTTGCAAATAATTGCTTTGCCAAAGTTTGAGCACTGGCCTTAGTTACACAAAAAATCAGTCCTCTATTCGCTCCTTGAATTTTTAGGAATTGTATAAGATTGTCCAGCTTGTCCTTTGCTTCTGAGATCACATACTTATGATCGATATTCTTATTTACAATATTGTTTTTATCAATCTGTACCCTAGTTGCGTCGGGAAGCATATAGGATTTAATAATCGCTTGAATGGAAGCAGGCATTGTAGCAGAAAATAGCCACGTATTTCGTTTCCCTTGTGTCTGGGACAAGATAGAATCCAACTCCTTTTTGAAACCCATGCTTAGCATCTCATCCGCCTCGTCAAGGACTATAGTTTTTACATGACTTAACTCTACTGCTTTTTTTTCTAACAGATCAATTAGTCTTCCTGGTGTGGCAACCAATATCTGGGTGGGTCTTTTCAGGGCCTTAATTTGGTCGCCGATGTAAGCGCCACCATATACGGCTTCTACATAAATTCTTTTTGGTGTATATCGGGCAAAACGAAAAATCTGCTTGGCTATCTGCTGTCCCAGTTCTCTTGTTGGACATAAAATAAGCGCCTGGACTGAAGGATTATCGGCGTCTACTTTTTGAATAAGCGGCAATCCAAATGCTGCTGTCTTTCCTGTTCCGGTTTGCGCTTGTGCAATTAGATCAATGGAAGATTTGAGCAGGAAAGGGATAGTTTTCTCCTGGATTTCTGTAGGTTCAAAGATATTGTTTTCATTAAGTGCTTTAATGGAAGCTTCAGAAACACCTAAATCGGAGAATGTAGTCAAGGTAATAAATTTTAATTAGACACAAAGATAGTATTAATCCCAAACCTTAGTTAACTGGTAGGCTTTTCATCTTATTTATAAAACAATTAGTTTAAACACTTGTTTAAATCAAATAGATTGCGTTACCTTTGTATCAGCATAACAATGTAAAGTTTAAATGGCAAAAGATAATATAGATCTGTCAACGGAGGAGAAGATAAAAGAAGCGGCCAGAAAAGTCTTTACACAAAAAGGATATGCGGCTACAAGAACACGGGATATTGTCCAGGAAGCAGGTATAAATCTCGCGCTACTTAACTATTATTTCCGAAGCAAGGAGAAGTTATTCGAGATCATCATGTTTGAAAAGGTTCAGCAACTATTTGGTATAATTTTACCAATTCTCAACGAGCCCTCAACCACGTTGGAGGTAAAACTTCAGAAGATTGCTTCTACTTATATAGACATGTTGATTCAAAATCCGGATTTACCATTGTTTGTTTTAAGCGAAATACGAAATAATCCGGAACAGTTCGGCGACAAACTCCAACTAACAAAAGTTATTAATGAGTCGGTGCTTATTAAACAATTGAAAGAAAAGAAACCTGATCTTAATCCTTTACACTTCCTATTCAATATACTGGGTTTGACAATCTTTCCCTTTATAGCTAAGCCGGTTTTTGGTGCAGCGCAAACATTTAATGAGGAAATGTTTGTATCAATAGTAAATGAAAGGAAAAAGCTTATTCCAATCTGGTTGGCCTCAATGCTCACCTAATTTTTTTGACCATCAGTTAATCAAATGTTTAAAATTAATGTATAAATAATATGTTTAACTTAATCTTATACTTTTATCTTTTGTTTCTTGTGACTCCTGTCGGATGGGCTCAGGTTGTGGAAATAACAATTGAAGAGTGTCACGCGTTAGCTGAGGAAAACTATCCTTTGGTAAAACAGAGAGATTTAATTTCCAAAAGTCTTGAATACTCATTAGAGAAGGCGTCGAAAGGGTATTTACCAAGAATGAGCATTGCTGGACAAGCAACTTATCAGTCAGCAGTAACTGAAATACCAATAGATCCTCCGCCAGGTCAAGAGATTCCCACGCCTACCAGGGATCAGTATAAAGTTTACGGCGAACTCACACAAACCATATTTGACGGAGGAACAATTAGACAGCAAAAGAATTATGAAGAATCGTCAGCATTAGTTGAGGAACAAAGGCTTGAAGTTGAATTGTACAAGCTGAAAGAGAGAGTAAATCAATTGTTTTTTGGCATTCTGATAGTAGATGCACAGCTCTCCCAAAATGAAATTCTTCAGAAGGATATTCAATTAGGTTTAAATAAAGTTCAGGCGTCCGTAAACAACGGAACAGCACTAAAAAGCAGTGCTGATATTTTAAAAGCAGATCTGCTGAAAGCAATTCAACGGACAATAGAATTAAAAGCCTCGAGAAAGGGCTATTTGAATATGCTTACGTTGTTCATTAACAAAAAGCTGGATGAAAACACGGTACTTGTGCGACCAGTCCCCCTTCAACCTACTCTTGATATTCAAAGACCGGAGATGAAACTATTCGATAATCAAGGAGCTAATCTTGAGGCTCAAAGTAAGATTCTCAAGACAAGGGTTCTTCCAAACGTCAACTTCTTTGTACAGGCAGGATACGGAAAGCCTGCATTAAATATTCTCAGTAACACTTTCGATCCATACTACATCGGAGGAATAAGGTTTCAATGGTCTTTATCAAACTTTTATACGCTTAAAAACGACCTGGAAATCATCAGTGTGAACAAGAGAAATGTTGAACTTCAAAAACAGACGTTTGTTTTCAATACAAACTATGTTTTGAATCAGCAGGAATCAGAGGTAGACAAACTGAAAGAATTATTAGAGGCTGATGATGAAATCATTTTATTACGAACTAATATCAAGAACAACTCGTCCGCTTTGCTTGAAAATGGTGTCATCTCTACCAGCGACTATCTAAGAGAAGTAAATGCGGAAGACCAGGCAAGACAGTTTCGTCTGCTACATGAGCTTCAACTACTTATGGCACAATATACACGTCAAACAACGGCGGGAATTTAATCTTGTTTTAACGTCTAACCCAGGTACACTAATGAAATCGATATTAATTAATTTCTTGCTTATTACTATTCTTATAGCTTGCTCAGGAAGAGACCCGGAACCTGATGCAGTAGGAACTTTTGAAGCAGTTGAAACTATCATTCCTGCCGAAGCATCCGGGGTAATAAAAGAATTTTCAGTTGAAGAAGGTCAGTTCCTTCAAAAAGATCAAATAGTAGGATATATAGACACCGTCCAGTTGTATCTCCGAATGAAACAGTTGCAAGCTCAGATAAAATCTACCGTCAGCCAAAAGCCAGACATAAACAGACAGATTGCTTCATTGCAAACTCAATTAAAAGTTGCAAAAAGAGAAAAGGCGAGGATTGAAAATCTTTTAAAGGCGGATGCTGCTACTGGGAAACAATTAGATGATGTGAACGCTCAGGTAGAAATTTTGAAACAACAACTTGAAGCACAACAATCATCACTCGACATTACAACAAAGGGAATATCCTTGCAAGCAGACCCGATATCTATTCAAATTGAGCAACTTAAAGATCAACTAGATAAAAGTAAAATACAGAACCCTATCAACGGCACAGTATTAAGCAAATATTCCGAAGCTAATGAAATGGCAACCATTGGAAAGCCACTTTACAAAATTGCTGACTTAAGAACAATCATATTAAGAGCATACATCACTAATGAGGTCCTTTCAACTATTAAGCTTAATCAGCAGGTAAAAGTATTGGTAGACGCAGAGGAGGGAAAATACAGGCAATATGATGGTATAATTGAGTGGATCAATAACAAGGCGGAGTTCACACCCAAAACCATACAAACCAAAGATGAAAGAGCAAATCTAGTGTACGCCGTAAAGATCAGGGTAAAAAATGATGGGCTACTGAAGATAGGAATGTACGGCGAAGTTAAATTGTAAGATGAAGTCGGTAATAGTTGACAACATCTCCAAGTCCTACGGTAAAGAGAAGACTCCTGCGCTGAAGGATGTTTCCTTTGAAGTTAGTGAAGGGGAATTGTTTGGTCTAATTGGTGCAGATGGAGCAGGAAAAACGTCTATATTCAGAATTCTTACTACCCTCCTGTTACCTGATAATGGCTCAGCGTCCGTAAACGGCTATAACATCCTTAAAGACTATAAGCAGATAAGGAACACTGTCGGCTATATGCCTGGAAAGTTCTCTCTTTATCAGGACTTGACCATCGAGGAAAACCTTCGCTTTTTTGCTACAATCTTCAACACCACTGTTGAGGAAAACTACCATCTGATTGAAGACATTTTCGTCCAAATCGAGAAATTCAAGAAAAGGAGAGCGGGGAATTTATCTGGTGGGATGAAACAGAAACTAGCTCTATGCTGCGCCCTTATTCATAAACCCGCAGTCTTATTTCTTGACGAACCAACCACGGGGGTAGACCCTGTCTCAAGAAAGGAATTTTGGGAAATGCTAAAGCGACTCAAGGAACAGAAGATCACAATCATTGTTTCTACCCCTTACATGGACGAAGCTAAGTTATGCGACAGAATCGCATTGATTGAAGCTGGGAAGGCGTTATCTATTGATACCCCTGAAAACATTGTTAATTCCTATCAGGACTCACTTTATGCTGTGAAGGGCAATGACAGCATGTACGAACTACTGCGGAATCTTTCAGAACATCCTTCTATAACAAGTTGCTATTCATTTGGTGAATATGCCCATGTTTCATTTAATAATTCTGATATCATCGAGGAGGAAATAAAGCGCTTTCTGGAAGGAAAGAAAATGAAAGAGGTTGAGGTCTTCAAGATTCCTGCGACTATCGAAGATAGTTTTATAAAACTACTGTCAAAGAATTACTTATGAAAGAAAATGTAATTGTTGCAAATAAGTTATGTAAAAACTTTGGATCATTCAAAGCGGTAAATGAAATAAGCTTTGAAGTATCTAAAGGGGAGATCTTCGGTTTTCTGGGAGCAAATGGAGCTGGGAAAACCACTGCAATGAGGATGCTTTGTGGGTTATCGGTTCCAACATCCGGGATCGCCACCATAGCAGGATTTGATATATACACACAAACAGAAGAAATTAAAAAGAATATTGGTTACATGAGCCAGAAATTCTCATTGTACGAAGATCTGTCCGTCATAGAAAATATAGCTTTTTTTGGAGGGGTATATGGCCTTTCTGATCAACAGATCAAGACAAAAAGTGAGGAACTAATAAATAAACTTGGCTTACAAAACCAAGCAAAGAAGTTGGTGTCGTCGCTACCGCTTGGGTGGAAACAAAAACTATCCTTTTCTGTAGCCATATTCCATAATCCTAAAATTGTGTTTCTTGATGAGCCTACGGGTGGGGTAGATCCTATTACAAGACGTCAGTTTTGGGACCTTATCTATGAGGCGGCACAAAATAACATTACCATTTTTGTGACCACTCATTATATGGATGAAGCGGAGTATTGTGACAGGGTTTCTATAATGGTAGATGGAAAAATTGAAGTACTTGATACTCCGGGAAATCTAAAGAAGAAATTCAACTCCCATTCTATGGACGAGGTGTTTTACCAACTGGCCAGGCAGTAAAATATAGGCGTAAGCTATCATCAGTTAAAACAACAGAACATTATGTCAACTCTCAACAGCCCTCTCTTCCGTTCCTTTTTTGCCTTTGTCAAAAAGGAATTTTATCATGTCCTGAGGGATAAACGAACCCTGCTGATCCTGTTCGGAATGCCGGTGGTTCAAATATTGATATTTGGATTTGCTCTTACTAATGAAGTTAAAAATTCGAAGATAATAATAGCGGACTTTGCCAAAGACGATGCAAGTCGTGAAATTATCTCTAAAATAGGAGCCAGCAAATACTTCAACATTGAACATACAGTAAGGAGTGAGGCGGAAATAATATCTAGCTTTAGAGCGGGTACAATTAAAGCTGCCTTAGTATTTCCCGCCAATTTCACCTACAATTTATTGCACAATAAGCAATCGCAGTTGCAGATTATCGCTGACGCAACTGATCCTAATACTGCTAATATGATTGTTAACTACATGTCGGCTATCATTCAGGATTATCAGAATCAGTTCAACGGCAACTTGTCTGTTCCTTATCAGATTAACATCGAAACCAAAATGTTATACAATCCACAGTTAAAGGGGGCACATAACTTTGTGCCTGGTGTCATGGCTCTTGTATTGATGTTGGTTTGCGTAATGATGACTGCTATTTCAATAGTCAGGGAAAAGGAGACAGGAACAATGGAGGTACTCCTTGTATCGCCATTTAAACCAACGTTGGTCATTCTCAGCAAGGCATTTCCTTATCTTGTACTATCGCTGATTAACGTAGCGGCGATTCTCTTGCTCAGTGTGTTTGTTCTCGACCTACCTATTAAAGGAAGTATAGTTTTGCTTCTCGTGGAAAGTACCTTATTTATAATCACATGCCTGGCGCTGGGAATTCTCATATCAATAAAAACAGAATCGCAACAGGTGGCTATGCTTATATCTTTAATGGGGATGCTGATGCCAACAATGATGTTTAGTGGCTTTATGTTTCCTATCGAAAACATGCCAGTTCCTCTGCAGCTCATCTCTAACATTATACCATCCAAATGGTACTACATCATTGTGAAATCTATAATGATCAAGGGGTTGGGCATTGAGGCGATTTGGAAAGAGACATTAATTCTTGTAGGAATGTCCTCATTTTTATTCATCATTAGTTTAAGGAGTTTTAAAATAAGGTTGGCATGAGAACAATTAGGTTTTTACTAATAAAGGAGTTCAGACAGATATTCAGAAACAAGGCAATCCTTGCGATGATTTTGGTGGTACCGATAGTACAGTTTCTGATTCTTCCGCTCGCAGCGGACTATGAAATTAAGAATATCAATCTGTCAATTGTCGACAATGATCATTCTACTCATTCTCAAGGTCTTATCGCCAAAATTACTGCCTCAGGATATTTTAAGCTTACAAAATACAACGCCTCCTATAAAGAAGCCTTAAAGTTAATTGAATCAGATAAAGCGGACCTGATCCTGGAAATACCAGACGGGTTTGAAAGAAACCTGATAAGAGAAAGTAAGGAGAAAGTATTTATAGCTGTTAACGCCATCAACGGAACGAAAGCAAACCTGGGAGCGTCTTATCTAACAAGCATCATAGGAGATTTTAACCGAAACTTAAGGCTCGAATTAGCAGGTGGTTCCGACTTCAGCGAAAGATCTGTAATTGAGATTACTTCATCCAACTGGTTCAATACTTTACTGAATTATAAAGTCTTTATTGTTCCGGGAATATTGGCTATGTTGGTTACAATGGTCGGCGGATTCCTCTCGGCTTTAAATATTGTAAAAGAGAAGGAAGCCGGTACCATTGAACAGGTCAATGTATCCCCAATAAAAAAACACCACTTTATATTAGGAAAGCTATTTCCCTTTTGGATTCTTGCAAATCTGGTATTTACCATAGGTTTGGTTTTATCATGGGCTATCTATGGCATAATGCCCGAGGGGAACATCTTTGCTCTGTATATTTTTATTGCTATCTACCTGCTTGCTATAATGGGTTTTGGATTGCTGGTTTCTACCTTTTGCCAGACACAGCAACAGGCAATGTTCATTATGTTCTTTTTTATGATGGTCTTTATCCTCATGGGTGGTTTATTTACCCCTATCGACAGTATGCCGCTTTGGGCACAGGTGGCCACCATGTTTAACCCCCTAAGTCACCTTATACAGGTAATGAGGATGATAATACTTAAGGGCAGCGGCTTGACGGATGTATTGCCCCAGCTCTATGCGGTAGCAACAATGGCGGTAATTCTAAATGGTTGGGCAATATTAAATTACAAAAAGACAACTTAACTGATCAAATGCTGCAAAAGCTGACAAGGCAGCAAATGATCGATCTAACCAACTATAAACTGAACGTCACCTCCTTCTCCTTCCTGCATCCGGCGATATTTCTTCGAAAGATCTGCCAGCTCATTTAAACGCTCCAAAACTGGCTTATCTGTTAAAGCCACATCGCCTGTGGTGTTGATGCAAAAGGGAGGGTAGGCACTTAGAAGTTTTCCAGGCTCTAGCTTCCCATCTTCCATTTCAAATTGAATTAATGGATGCATTCCAAGGAATACGACGGGATCTTTCTCTATTTCCTGGAAAAATCCAAACAAATCTATCCCAAGCTCATCTACTTCTCCTGTCTCAGTCTGCAGCTTTACAATCTTATTCCCTCTCATAAGAAACTGATCGCCAAGGCAATCTTGTGCAAATGGTATGTCTATGTCCAATATATCGGGGTAGTTTTTCCAAAAAGCCGACTTTCCGGTCCATACCTCGTTGATAGAATGCCATTCGGGTTTTAAGCAGCAGCCACGGATGTGGAGGGCGCCTTTAAAAGCAATAATTCCATTTGCCTGTTTAAGGAAATTTTTCAGCTCAACAGGAAGAGAGTTAAAAGTACCAAGATCATCTATCTCTGGTCCTTTATAGGTAATGCCTAAAAGCTTCATAGGAGGGGATTTAAAAAAAAGGGGGAGGCTCGTCCCCCAACAATACTTATTTAGAACTTAACAACTTAACACAAACCGGTGCAGGTACTTTTACCTGATTTCGAGTATAGTTAAGCTTACCAGTACTTTTATCCAATTTAAAGATCACAATATTATCGGACTCCTGGTTGGCGACAAATACATATTCTCCTTTAGGATCAATGAAAAAATTTCTAGGGCTCTTACCCATCACTTCCTGTTGACCGATCAGCTCAATTTTGCCGTCTTCTTTAATAGAAAAGATAGACAGTGCGTTGAGACCCCGGTTAGACATATACAAAAATTTACCAGTTGGATCAATGTGAATATCGGCGCTTGTATTTGACTCCTTAAATCCATCAGGGAGCGACTTTACAGAATCCTGAAGCACCTGAACAGAACCTGTTTTTGAATCGTAGGACATAACGCCAACTGTAGAGTATAGCTCCTGGGCACTATAAATAAACTTTCCATTTGGGTGGAAGACAAGGTGACGAGGTCCTGCTCCTGGAACTGAAGATATATAAGGAGTCTTGCCAGGTTTCAGTTTCCCTGTTGCGGTGTTAATTTCATAAATGTTAATCTTGTCTGTTCCCAG
>Ga0115853_100308_pt1 | contig 15182 bp, 14 predicted proteins | sample InSIn5gowninarea_FD_83867 | JGI IMG/M metagenome (GOLD analysis project Ga0115853, IMG submission 83867)
CACCCTAGTTTCTTTGAGGACTTTGGATGCACCATAGGACCTTTCCCATTATCTTCATATACCTTAATCTTTTCTTTTGATCTTTTATTTCAACTCTTGCATTTCTATCTCCATACCCACTTTTGGCATGTTTCAATGGTGTTTCTGAATGTAGAAATGAATTCAGCAACCTCAAAAACCTCTGTAACCCCTGTAGCACCAAAATTATCAAAGTTTGACAGCTCTCATATATGATTCAAAGCATTCCTGCCGGATTTCTACAGGTTTCTGTCAAAAACACGCGTAAAACGAGATCCATTTCGTATAGACTACACCATTTTTTACTATAGTTCGAAGTGCAGGTAGTATGTAAAAATTTTAAGCTTGTTCCAAATTATAAAGAAAAATATATAACTTTAAAATAAAAATGAAAAAAGAAACAGAAGCCGAAAACTTAGTTGAAGCAATCCTCATACCTCTGAACCAGTATAACCACTGGCCCCAAGAACCCCCACACGAACAACTTCACCGGCTTTCTGCATCCCATGTTTCGAGGATTCCAATGTCTGAGGAGATACAGCTACCGAGGCTCTGACGCCGTCAAATCTTATGCTTCTTTTTACTGATTGTTTCCGAGAAAAACTACTGTAACTCCGTAGCTTCCAGCTCGTACCCCCATCCTGAATGAAATAACCGTAAACCCTTCATGATTAATTAACAAAACCCCACTTTAGGAAAAAGTTTGATGGAGCATTTTAACTATTTGTTTGCATTTACAGATTTTTACAGCCCAACATCAAAATCTTAACTTCAGTGTTTAAGCACTGGGACTAAAATATCTATATATTGGAAAGGAATATCAATCAGCAAAAGTGTAGAACCACCATACCTTAGCAAAAATGTTGGAGGTCGAGATAGCCGAGTTGCAGGTAGAAGACTCCATCATTCTCCGACCGAGGCAACAACAGTTGATATCAACTCTTTAGAAATCCTAAAGATGAAACTCACATAATACAACTCAATTCTTCAATCATAGGGTGATGCCATAACATCTCCTTTCCTTTCTTATTGGCGGTCGTCCATCTTCGTTTCCTTTCGAATATATTATATTATCTGAGGGAATCGAAGCCGATCGAAGCCACTTCCTTTCCTTTCGAATATATCATCTGACAGAATTGAAGCCGATCGAGGCCACGTAATTGATTTAAAAGATCGAAACCACGTGAAAATGGATACTCAAAATTTAAAGTAGCGTGGAGACTCAGTCGACAATTATTGGACACATCCAGCCGAGAGTATTTTGGGCAGGGTGTTGGCTTTGGGAAAAGAAATGATGTATAGGTTTATGTTTATTAGGTTATAGGTTTCAATTTAAAGAGAAACCATGTATGTTTATTAATCAAATTAATTATATATTAATTTGGTATTTGGGTTAAGATGTAATTAAAAAATTTCTATTTTAAAATTATTCTTTTTCTATTTCAATGTTTACAAAGTTGTGAAACTTACATGTTCACGAATTTCTTAGTATATAATAAATAAAGTTAAATTTAGGGAGGGAAGATGGGAGGTTTATGGGAAACTTTAATAGGGGAAATGGAGAAGGAGGAACTATTGGACTATATGGAAGAGGGAATAGAGGGAAACCTGAAATTAATTTTTGGTTTTAGAGATGAATTCATCAAAATTTGGGGAATGCTTTGAAGATTTAGGGTGATGAACAAAATTATATTTTAAAGGTGGATTAATAATGTGAATAGAGAATCTAGTATTGTAGAGGAAATCCAAAAGGTATAAATTGTATCTTTGTTTTACAAAAGGGAAGGGTTGACATCAAAAAAGGCTATCCAAATCAGATCTAGATTTGGAAGGAATGAAAGTTAGTAAAAGAATTAATGTTGTTAAACCTAAGGTCGGGCTTCCTAGTCTTGTCAAGGAGGATTGGGTTTCCAATTTTTGTGAAAAGGAGGACTTATTGAAAGAACAGAAAGTAAAGAGACACTTAGACCTTCATGGTGATGGATTTGGGGTTGGCAAATTATCATTGGCATAGCTAATAGGAGAAGAGGAACGGGGTAGAAGAAGGAAAGGTTTACCGTTGAGCTCAAGTGGTTCGAAAAGCAAAAGAAGGAAAAAAATGTATCAAATTGTGACGAGATAGAGTGAGCTTTGTCCTAGGCATAGACATAGGAATCGAAGACATTAATGTGCTTATGAAGAGAGCATTAGCTGGCAAATTTACGAGGAAAAACAATGGTGGACGGTTTGATGTATTTGTGGATGGAGAATGCATGGCTAGGGCTCTTGGGTTACCTTCCAAAGATCCATATCCTCATCATTAGTTGGTTGGCCTTCGAATTTTATTTCAAAGAATATTAGAAGAAGATATTAAAAAGAAGATGGTACTAGAGTCTCTTAATCCTAGATTTTAGGCATTTGAAACCTAATTTCAATCCAAAAGGAGAATTGATGTATAGACGACCTATATGGTTTAAACTACTAGGTCCACCACTAGAATTGTGGATTGAAGAGCTACTAAAAGTAATGGGAAATACAATAGGAAAGTTCATTGGCCTTGAACAAAAATTTCACTCGAAATTTAACAAAAAGGTAATCAAATTATTGGTAGAATTGATCTTTATAAGGGCTACTAGAGGAAATTGAAGTTCTTAGGGGTTTTTGGAAATACACTAAAGATTTTTACTACTTGAAGTTGCCTTTCAAATGATTAAAGTGTCATGAAATCAATAATGTATGGAAGGATTATACAAAGTCAAATAAAAAGTGGGTATGGAGATAGAAATGCAAGAGTTGAAATAAAAGATCAAAAGAAAAGATTAAGGTATATGAAGATAATGGGAAAGGTCCTATGGTGCATCCAAAGTCCTCAAAGAAACTAGGGTGAAAGATATGATAGCTTAAGCAAAGAGAAAATAGGTAGGGAGGACGCGAACGCATTCCAAGCATCTTCCTTTTTTACTACAAATAAAGGTATGCCATATAGTTTTGCTAGTAAAGCCCCTTTGTCAATTTCCAAAATGAATTCCCAATAAGAAAGCAAAGTAGGATTTGGCTAAGAAGAAAGATCCTTAATAGACGAATTTAAGACGGACGGTAACTACAAGGAAGATCACAACCCTGTAGAAGGTAATGAAGAGAAGCCAAAAGAAGAAGCTCTACAAGAAGAGGGCTTTCTATCTCTAGATAATGCTACTATCCAAATAATTCCATTAAAGAACCAAAGGGGGAGAGTCTTTGTCTAGATACAAAATAAGACCAAGAAAGATGAGCTTGCAAAAAGAAGAAGTAACTATAGAGGGAGGACTAGTATTAGACTTGAATCTCAAAATACAATAGAAATAAAATCTTTTCTCTTCCTAGAAAAAAGGAAGGCTAAGAAAGAGGTCAAGGAAGGAAAACAAGCAATAACTATGAGGTTCCTTAGAGTAGGGAGTGCCTTGACGAGAGGTAACCCATGATCATCCTTTCCTTAAATACAAGAGGATTGGGAGTGCCCATAAGAAGTTATCCCTCATAAGATTATTTTCAAAATACAGTCTAGGTATTAATATCATTCAAGAAACCATGTGTGAGGGGCCCAAAGAAAGATCGTTGAAGCATTCTACTTGTCTCGCCCAACCATGGATGACTAGCCACTAACATAAATCCCAAAATTTCGATCCTCTAAGGCCATTTCCCTATGATATCAACCAGGGTAAGCCTCACATAGAGGACTAAAACATAATGAAAACGACTACACATGCATGAATAATAAAAATGTAGCATAAATAAATAGCATGGATTCTCAAAGCTTCATGGTAATCAATGCCCATGAACATAATCACAAATAAACACACATAGCATGCATAACACATGAAATTATCCATAAAGAATAGCTATAATTTCACATATTCATAATCAACAAAATAATACTTATCTTTTAACAGCAATTGGTCTAGGAGACAGGCTACATAAGAGCAATTTTCCACCCAATCGTAGGCATCCAACACAGATACCACCTCTGAGTTGGGCTATGAGGGCACCAAAGTGAAGGGTGCAGGTCCCCACTAGTTCTTTCTCTCCCAACCCAACCCACATGTTCTTATGCTAAACCAATATGCTAAAACACAAAGCTTGCAATAGTCATCTCACTTAGATTCACATGGCCTTAGCACTCACAACACCTATACCATACAACATCAGGGTTCAATATCTAGTGCTCTTTAGTGTGTGCACAGAAAGTCTAGCCTACTGCAAGCCTTTGGAGATCTCTTGCCTTGCATTGGCATTCTTAGCATCAAGATAATAGTTTGACATAATGAGCTTCAAAACTATATCCTTGCTTAGCCTTTAAGCTTGCTACAACCAATTATATTCCATCTCAATTCTGCAACTCCCCCCACCCCCCACTTCATGGTGTTGATTTTGGTTGATTTACAAGTTGATAGCATGTGGATAGCCCTTAGAAATGGAGATCTCGGCTTGAGCTATGCAGAGTGTGCATGTGAGAATGAAAATTGATAGAGGTAATGGAATGGGAGGATTGGTAGAAATGATGGCTAACATTGCTTCTAACATGGGGAATGTAGGACTCTTGCATTTTTCCCATAATGATTTTACTCAGCCCTTGCTTCCATAGCTAAATGAGAAGATTTCCCCATCAACCCCTTATAACAAGCATTCGACAATTGGTTTACCATGGCTAACACTTGGCAATATAAGATTTATTTTTCCATACAAACCCTCCCCTCCCTCCTGTTTCCTCCTCCCTACTTGTGGAATCATAGCCCCTCTTGCTCTTTACGCGGCCATCTTAGACCATTTTATATTATATTCCATCTTTAATTTTTGCATGCCTTTACAATTTCACCAAACAAGCACATGGTCCATGTGATGTACTTTTCCTCTTACAAACCTAGCTATTCACTAGTGGGGCCTTGGCCTTGAGCTCCACACTACAAATCCATACTAGCATATTTACATCATTTGTGTAGTCTAATCCAATACATTCCAAAGGTCAAAGCTAGGGGTATTACAACCATTCTCAAATCCCATCTTAAATATTGGTCTTTCATTTATGTAAACTTGAAAGGTGAGTTGAGGTTATTATCATTAGTTGGAAAGACACGATGGAATTAATTGGTTCATATTCTCCAGATGCAAGTATACAAAGTATATCTAGAGTCTAAAGAATTGTGGATACAACCCTCGATCATTAATCTTTATTGCCCATACGAGGATCATAAGGTCTTCTAGGAAAATTTTAAATCCCTTGACTAAATAAAGGGAGACAATGTCATTATAAGAGGAGATTTGAACTTAACAATAAAGATGGGGGAGATCTATGGGTTCAGTGCCAAACTAGACCCATTGGTTAATTACTTTACCCAAGTGTTTGCAAATTTAGGGTGATGTGAGGTGGAACCACCCCAACTAAAGCCAACTTGGATAAATTATAGAAGTAGGAGGGGAGGGGTTTCAAAATTCCTGGAGATATTTTTGGTTGAAGAAAAGATAAGGAAGGTAAAAGAGAGGATGAAGTCCTAGGTGGAGAAGGTGGAGCATTAAATCATGTGCCTACCTTACTTTATTTAGAAAAAGAAAACCAAAATCCACTAGATGTATTCAAATTAAATTACTCATGGCTAGATCATAAAGAGTTCATAACGCTAGTAAGTAGTAATTGGAAGAAATTTGATTGTAGTTTTGGTGAGTTAGCCATGTTTCAATTTGATGATAATCTAAGAAGTGTGAAAAAGGTTGTGGTAAAATGGGCCATGAAAATAGCCATTGAGGTAAGAAGGAATTGAAAGAGATAGAGTATCAAATTGAGAGTTTATTCGAGAATAACAAAGCAGGTATAAGTTTTAAGAGGGAAAGTAAAATTTAAAGAAGTTGGAGAATGTTAAGAGGAAATCGCTTGAATAGGGAGAGTGGAATGGGGACTAAAAAGTAGCAATTTGTGTGGTAGAAGGGGATGAAACTACAATTTTTTTTTAGAATTATACATAACATAGAAAACTTGAATTTTATTTGGGAGATAAGAAACCAAGATAAATAAAAATTTGGCACTTCTAAGGAAATATTACAAGAAGGAGTGAGCCATTTTAGTGGGTTATTTCAAAAACCTCTCGAATCAAATATAGAAGGGATTTCAAAAATTGCTTCCTTCTTTCCTATGCTAATAAGTGAGGAGAAAAATGAGGACTTAAAGCAACAACTATAGCTAAAGAACTCAAATCAATAGTCCAATCATTTAAAAAAGACAAGACTCGAATGGATGGACAATTATGTTCTGCATGGGGTTATACAATTTCCCAAAAGAGGAGTCGCTAAGAGTAGTTGAAGAATCCAAAAGATCATGTAAGGCTCTTGTAGCACTAAATGCCATTTTCATAGCTTTGATCCTAGTGAAAAATGATCAAGGAACCTTTGAAGATTACATAACCATTTCTCTATGTAACTGTGTATACAAAATCATTACAAAGATCATAGCAAATAGGTTGAAAATAACATCTTCTTTGAAATTATAGAGAAGGAATAGTTTAAGCTTATTTACAATAGGCAGATTCATGAAGCAGTTGGTGTTGTACAAGAAGGTCTACATTTTATAAAAGTAAGATAATACCAACAATTGTTATGAAGTTGGATTTGCCTAAGGCTTGTGATAAAGTCAACTGGTTATATTTAAGGCTAATTTTGTTGCAAGTTTGAATGAAGGTATAAGTGATTAACTAGATAATGGGATGCCTTTTTTGTCTTTTTTTATATTATTGGTAAATGGATTGCCATCAAATTTTTTCATGCCACAAGGGGACTAAGGTAGGGCTTCCCAATGTCACACTTCCTATTTCTCGTGGTGGTAGAGGTTTTAAGTAGGGTGGTGAGAACTAGAAAAAGAGAAGGACATGTCAAAGGTATTAGAATGGGAAATTTGATGTCTCTATCATATTTACTATTAATAGATGATGCCATATCACTTGGGACTTGTGTAGCCAAGGATGCCCAAGAGTACAAGAAAATTATGGATATCATTGTACGTAAACAAGCATGGAGGTAAATATTCTAAAATCCTCAATCCTCTTCAATGAAATGAAGGAGGAAACCCAAAGGAAAAGTTTAGAGACTTTTCCCTTCAATGCAGTGTCCTTTGAAGAGGGTGTGAAATACCTGGGGTTTGATTTAAAACCCAATGATTATAAAAATAAAGAATGTTTATGGCTTCCTAAAAACATTTAGGGAAAAATACCAAACTAGAGTTATAGATGGCTCTTAAAAAGGGGTAGGATGACCCTAGCTAAGTCTATGCTAGAGGGATTCTAGTTTATTGGTTATCATTAGTCTATATTCCTAACGACATTTTGGGGCTAACATTGAATTCTCTAGTGATATGGATTAATGGGAAGGGGATGGAAATATTGACAGTTTCCACAAGTCTAAATCCTCATCTAGGCCAAAAGATAAGGGGCCTCTAGGCATAAAGTTTTACGTATTTGTGAAGGGGTGAAGGTAGTAATATATGGAAAACTTCCTAGATTAAGTTGATTATTGGGAGGGACAAACCCTAGCCGACGGTCCATTTTTTCCCTATACAAAAGTGAATAGAGATATGACATAGTTATAGGGATTTTAACAAAGACTGAAATTGAAACTCCTAAGGTTTCGATGGGAGAATGACCTAGCAAGTGTTGAAGATGGAGGACTCAGCTTTGGTTAGATGGGATAGATGATCTTGCCAATGAGTTTTCACTTCACTAGTGGAGATATGAAGACTTCGGTAAAATCTCTCCTTTAGCATTAGGCATCCCACTTTTTTCATTGGCATCTAATGTCAAGTTAGCCTATGGCCCCGAGAAGAATTTTGTATTGGGTATCCTATCTAACACTTTTGCAAGTGCAGACAAGGTCGAAAATGACTTTGAGAAGGTTTATAAGCTAAGAAAGGAAAAACAATTCCACAGTGGATTTGGTGGGGAAGATATCAAGGCGATCTCAGAAGCAAGTGATATTCCTCACTGCAAGCAAAAGAGATTCAAGTTTATCAGAGAAAAAAAGGATTAGGTGCAAATGGTGATAAGAAAATACATATCCTTATCAGAGGCGGAGTCTTTAAAGAAACATGCTTTGGTGGGAAAATTCATGGGTAAGGTAACCAAAGGAGATAGCCTCAGGCATTCATTGGAGGTGGGCTAGAAGGAAGTCTTGGGGTATACACTAACTTTTCACCTACTACTGCAAGGTATATGTTTTGAGCTATGTGGGGAGAAGCATATAGAGATTATTTTGAGCCAATCCTAGATGGGGGTCCATCAAACTTGGCCTTAAAAGTATGGGTCCCAAGTTTTGACCCTTGCAATGAGCCTTCATCGATCCAACAAATTTGGGTTATATTACCTGGACTTGCACTCAATTTTTGGAGCCATTCATACCCAACAGGAATTGGCAACTCAATTGGACATATCATAGTGTTATTAAGATCAAGTGGGATTATAAGGTGCATGTGCAAAAGTTGGATTATTGGTCTTTACCCTTCAAGTGTTCAATGTGCCATAAAGTAGGGCACCTATGTCATCAATGCTTATAGCCATCAAAAGGTTTGTTTAGGCCATCAAAAGTGTAGGTTAGGAAATTTGATTTTGAGGGCTCACTAAAGAATGATCAAACCAATTCCTTACAGGATTACATGTGCGATTAGGAGTGGTAGCCCACTCCTAGTCCAATCACTTCTAGAAGGGTTATCAAACAAGATTTCCCCTCATACTTCAAAAAAGGTTGCTTCAAAGGTCTTGGATAGTGATTTACAAGATATGAATTTTGGTGTATAATCCTCTTTAAATATTTATACTAAATAAGGTATTTTGACTATCCCCGCAGGGGGAATAAAAGGGTCATGAAGCGAAAGGGTTCCTCCTATACTTGATACTCCTCTTTCCTTTGATCATGTGGTCAATCTATCCCATTTGGTGCCTCAGCTTTGAGTTGCAACAATATAGGTTCCTTTGCCTGAGGATGATCCAAAAAGGAAAACCTAAGGTTCCCATTTCTCAGGTCTAGTTAAACTACAAATTAAGATTAAAAAATGACCTTGATCAAGAAGAAAACGTAGAGGTTGAGAGTGGACTAGCTCTAGACCTGGTTTTTCCAATGAGTGTAGGTAGAAAATATCATATATCAACTCTGGAGAAATTTAGGGAGAGGTGGAAAGGTCAAATCCTCTAGTGTATTTATTTGATCATTTCTTTGAAGAGGCCAACTTGGTGGATCTAGAGCCTATTGACCTAGTTCCCACTTGGTGTAATGCTAGAAGGGGTAGAGCAGGCATATTGAAGAGGTTGGATATGTTTTTGGTCATAGATAGAATTCTTGATATGAATGCCAAATTCAAGTCATGCGCAGGGCAAGGTGGTGCATCAAATCATCTCCTAGTTTTCTTGCAAGTGGAAGGAGAGGACATAAAAACCCTTACCCCTTTCAAGTTTAACCATCATTAGCTACTTTATGAGGATGATTGATCTCTAGTACTTTCCAATTGATTGAAATTCGACGAGGCTTTGGGTGATTATTGAATGAAACAATTTGCATACAATATTAAGATGGTGAAGAAAATTGTTGTTACTACATAAGAAATAAATCTTTAGAGGATAAGAAGGATCTTGCAAAGGTTTAAGAAGAAATTGCAAGTTTGTTTGATAAAAAGATTATTGGAATTTTATTTTATTACTTATTTATTTATGTATTTTTTTTTTTATGAAGACATTCAATCCTTGAATATTTTGGAAGGAAAAAAACTTTCCCTATTGGAAAAAGAAGAAGCGAAGTGGTGATTAAAAAGTAGAGTGATTTGGCTTGTGGAAGGGGATAATAACACACACAAAAATCAACAATACGAATATCACAGGAAATATATCAACACCACATCGAAGATGGATTATCTAAATGGAGTAAAGGTAAGGTCTTTCTAGGACATAGAAAGGCATGAAAAACGATACTTTCAAGATTTATCTAGAGATCCGTCAGGGTGGAACATAGGAGGCCTGATGAAAGTTATTATTTTTTTTCCAAGATTGATAAGTGAAGACATGAATGAAGAGCTGGAAGTTGAAATTAAAAAAAAGGAATTAAAGTTTGTTTTAAATTCTTCTCAAAGATCTAAGAGTCCTAGCCCTGATGGTTAGGTTGTAGAATTTTACTTGCGTTTTATGATTTCTTAGAGGAGGAGTTACTCAAAGTTTTAAAGGAATCTTTAGCCATTGGAAAAGTACAAGGAGCCCTAAATGATACTTTCATTTCTTTAATCCCCCAAAATGTGTCCTCCTCTTTTGCGGACTTCATGCCCATTTCACTATGTGATTTGATCTACAAATTCATTTCAAAAGTAATAGCAAATAGGCTAAAAGGCATTTTATCCACAATTGTTTCAATTGAACAGGTTGGGCTTGTCTTTAATAGAAAAATCCTCGATGCAATAGGTTATGTCCAAGAAGGTCTTCACTCGATCAAATCTTGCAAGGATCCAACAATTGTCATTAAATTAGATCTCAAAAAAATCATATGATAAAGCTAGTTGGTTGTATGTTAGGTTGTTATTGTTACATATGGGGATGAACCTCTACACATTCAACTGGATAATGGGGTGTATCACATTAGCATCCTTTGTGATCTTGATCATTGGGTCTCCATTAAGTTTTTTTTTAGCATCTCAAGGTCTTAGATAAGGTTGTTTGTTGTCCCCCTTTATTTTCGTGTTATTGTTCGAAGGACTTAGCAAGCCAATTTCTACGATAAAAAGGGAAGGAAGAATTAGAGGCTTTAAGTTTTCAAATTCAATGTCCCTCTCACAACTGCTCCTTGTGGATAATATCTTGTTTTTTCACATCTTAAGAAATGAGTTGGATCACTTGAATAAAATTCTAGAGATCTACTACAATGCCACATGGATGGAATTAAATATGACTAAATAATCTATGATCCATATTGGTTTGAAGAGGGGTGGAAAGACAATTGATTCATCTCTTTCCCATACGGTGTGACCATTTGGATAAAGGTGTTAAATATATATATTTCCAATTAAAACCCAACAAATACAAGTATGAGTATTGGTTATGGCTATACATAATAATAGAAGCCAAGGTTTCATTATGGTGTTTCAGATGGATATCTAGTGGTGGCAGACTAGTTTTATTTAAGACAATTGATTCGTCTCTTTCCCATACGGTGTGACCGTTTGGATAAAGGTGATAAATACATCTATTTTCAGTTAAAACCCAACAAATGCAAGTATGGGTATTGGTTATGGCTATACAAAATAATAGAAGCCAAGGTTTCATTATGGTGTTGCAGATGGATATCTAGTGGTGGTACACTAGTTTTAGTTAAGTGTCCATAAGTCTTGGGATTTTTCACTGCGTTAAGAATTTGAAACTGACATTTTGAGTAAGGGCTTTGCTCATCTTCAGGGAAACAGAATGTCAACAATAGTTTTATTTTAGGAATACATCTGGGGAAACTTCCAAGTACTTCCCCTCGTTTCGAGGATGGTACCCGGTACAAACCCGATTTTGAATAGCCAAAGTTTTTACACTTAGTGGCTCAGAGAGAATGCGTCACGAGACTTGAACCCAGGTGGGCATGGTGTTACCCATCCCACCCTACTAATTGAGCTCCAACTCACAGAGAATGTCAACAATAACTTATGAATAAACCATGAGAAAATTAATTGTGTATAAAGATGTAGGAAAGCTTAGGTAGTTATAAGAGGCGGGAAAGAAATGAATATTAGATGAAAAAGAAAATGGTTAGATTGAAAAAATAATAAAATAAAAAGTCAATAATAGAATAAATACTAAGAGATTGAGGGAAAAAATATTAAAATAAAGGAATAATAGTGACAATGATAATATTAATAATAATAATGAATTGAATAAAATATAAAAATAATAAAAGGACATGATAATAATAGAAGAAAACAGTTAAATTAGGAATAATAATAAAATAATATTATCAATTGATTAAATAGTTAAAAAATAATAACAAAAGGAATAAAAAATTAATTATTGGAAATAAAATAAAATAAAAGATTAATAATAAAATAAATAACCAAAAATTTAAGGAAATATGGATTAAAATAAAAATTTATTAAAAAAATAATAACAATAATAGGTTTAAAACGAAAATGAAAAATTTAAACTATTAATAACAATATTTATAAAGAAAAAGAATGAGATTAAACATATGAAATAGCAACAATGTTGCAAGTCTTTGGTTAAAGGTAGGAGGGGTTATGGGAAGTGTAGAAAAGAAAAGGATGAGTTGCAAATGAGAGATCAAAAGATACATGTTTGCATTGGTGAGAGACCAACAAATAGAAATGCATTAGAGATTTAAAGTATGTGAATGTGAATTGACATTGTTTCTACCTCAATGTAACAGGGTGAACTTTGTTGCCGGGGTACAAGACTATTAGAAATGGTAAAGTTTATAATTGTGCAACCAATACCTCAGTTTTGACCTCAATATGTAGACATGGGTCATGTGTAAATGTTGTGTACATGTGTATATTTTGCGTAATTGTCATGTCAAGGATAACTTATGAGTTTTGCCTTGGTTCGAAGTCAAGGGTATGTTAGTTACAAATAATGTGTATGTGCAAAAGATTGTGTGGCTTTGTGAATTCCTAGTAAGGTCCAAAGGCCAAGTCCCTAGTAAAGAATATAAATAACACGCAACTATGTATTTTATAAATTTTCTTAAGTTGGGGAATATGTGCCGTGATGTAAAATGGCCAAGGGGAACAAGAGGAGGGGCTCTGGCTAGCAGATGCAAAGAGGAGGGAGAGAGAGAGAGAGAGGAGGTGACATCCCGTTAACTTCTCCCTTTTTGCATGTGAAAACTAACTTGAAAACATAATATCTTGAGAATGGGAAGTTAACAACTAGCAAAAGTATGCAAATTGACCAAGCATGTACAAATGATAAATTTTATCATTTTCAAAGGTTCCTTTCCTCACATATTACCCTCTCCTTGTTTTCCCTTTCTCCATATTGTTCTCCCATTTCTATTGCACAAGGCACTTCAATTATACTTTGTACCTGTTGATATCACCCATGTACATAATGCTTTGAGGATGGGAGCTTGGGGTGGGTTTGTCAAATGATTATTTTTTACTGTGACTATATTCTCTTCGCTGTGGAGGGATGGTACTAAAGGCTTGTGCTCTCCCATTACAATCAGTAGAGTCACGGGTTGTTTCTTTCTAGCTAAGAAATGGTGTTTGTGTGAGGAAATCATTGATGCCTTAGGTAATAGCCATGGCTCGGGTGTGGGAGTTGTGCTAGTATACACTTAAATAGGGTTACATTATTTGAGCACTCAACCATCCCCCATACGAGTCTTCAAGCGCTTTCGAAAGATCGAAATGGAACAATGTCACGAACGTTTGGATGCCTGGAAGCGATAAGGAAAGAAAGTTTAAGCCACCCATACATTGAAACCGATTCAATAATTTATTGTATAGATAATAATAAAATGGCATGTGCTCTTGGCAATTCCTACCTTTTTGCAAAAGAGTGTCGACCATATTATTATAATATTCAATCCCAGCCATGTTGATTTCACCTTTGCCCTCTGAGGCCATAATGCACCCATGAGGCAAATACAAAGTATAAGCTCTACATATTACATTTGATATCCCAGTCCTCCTCCTTTATCATTAGTTCATGTGTTTATGATTATAAGAGGCACAATTTACCAAGGAGGATTCGAGACCGGGATATGGAGAATTTATAGGCATCTAATCCAAGTGAAGCCATAAGCTCAATATCCTCCTGTTTCATTTTACGTGAAGACAATGAACGTGAGTATTCATGTTGTTCTTAATACTATGTGAATTGAAGAATAGTCGACCCTTACTAGATATATGTGATATTGGTCGACTTCCACGTCTCCGTTGTTGTCATCTTTTGCTCTCCCTGTCCATGATCACAACATATTTATGCAAAAATATGTCATGTCTCTTCTTTCTAGCCATGTTCCAGATAATGTTGTTCAATATGCCAATAACTAGGCCAGGTTAATACAAACTAGGAGATATCGGACACATACCAGGCACATGTGTTAAGGCATCCCATGTGCTAGGACCCTTGCCATCCTCTATGACTGCACCTTCATACTGAGGGAACATGGTTAAGAGTAAGCAAACACTAAAGATAATTCAACCAAGGTTAGGAATTATGTCTTTCCCATTTATTTATCCATACATAATCCATATACATTGTATGCATACCATAGGGATTTATTTATCCATACATAATCCATATACATTGTATGCATACCAGAGGGTTTTGTTCTGATATGATGAACAAATAGATAAATGATATACTTGATATATTAAAGAAGTTATACCGAACATGAAATTTGGGGGGAAGGCGCTCCTATCTAGCTTAGATGTTGTCACTTGAATGCCCAAGAGAGAGTAGAAAAGTAGCACCCACATCAATACAGACACCTCCATGTTTGCTAAAATAAAGTGATCCTCTGGCCTTCAATCGCAAAACCGAATTCTACAACACTACTAAAAGAACAACCTGGTTGGATGAATGCTAATATAAAATTGAAAATTTCCTTAGGTGGTTAGAGCCCAGGATCTCCACATCATTCCTCTATGATTGCTAGGTAAATTGATATTCGGCTTCCAAATTTACTTTATGAATCAAACCTACAAACACTAAAGAAGATAATTATGTCACAATCATTTCAACAAGGCACCCACTCACAGTGGAGGCGACCTAGAGGTTCGAACATAAAACACAACAAGGGCACAGAGAAGTGGGGAGATGATATCTCGGCTGCAGCAAGAAAGGGATGGCGAGATGGGTTGAATCCACCCAACATCAAATCAACACATGGTCAATAAGAATTTTGCATAGTTGATCCTTATTCTCTTTGTTTGAAATGGAGAATCCATCTTCATATTTGTACATGAGTTGGGTGCCTCGTTCCAATGCATTGAAGGTGCACTTCTTACATGACAGTGGCACACTGTCGTTCTTAAAAAACTCCCAATTAATTTCAAGGAGGCAATTATCAAGGAGGCCATTCACATGATTTAAAGCATCTTCTACTGTAGACTCCAGATGGTCTTTAAAATAACACTCTATACATGATAAATCCCCTTGATCCTTCTTAGCCTTCATATGGAAAATGTA
>Ga0115853_100310_pt1 | contig 15151 bp, 18 predicted proteins | sample InSIn5gowninarea_FD_83867 | JGI IMG/M metagenome (GOLD analysis project Ga0115853, IMG submission 83867)
AATTTTGATTCTATCCCCTGGTAGTATATGTATAGAACAGTTCGAATAACATCCACTAACATGACCGAACACATTGTGAAAATACTTTTACGAGAAGGTTTTCTCGAAAACGTAAGGAAACTTGTAGAGAATAACAAATATTTTTTGGTTTTAACCCTACGACATAAAAGGAATAGGAAAGGACCATATAGAACTCTTTTTAATTTAAAACGAATCAGTCGACCTGGTTTACGAATCTATTCTAACTATCAACGAATTCCTAGAATTTTAGACGGGATGGGCATTGTAATTCTCTCGACTTCTCGGGGTATAATGACAGACCGAGCAGCTCGACTAGAAGGAATCGGCGGAGAAATTTTGTGCTATATATGGTAATTTTTCCGCTATCCGAATTGTATCCTTAACCCTCTATTTAGGATAAGAAAAAAAAAAGAAAAAAGCCAAGTTGTCTAATATCACTCCTTTCTACAGTAGTTGATACTTCAAAGAAAGTTTGACTGGAATAAAAGAAAAAGAAAAGAAAAAGAAGAAAAATGGATTCATGAAGGTTTAATTACTGAATCACTTCACAATGGTATGTTTTGGGTTCATTTAGACAATGAAGTCAGATTCTAAGTTATGTTTCAGGAAAGATCCGACACTGTTTTATACATATACTACCAGGGGATAGAATCAAAATTGAAGTAAGCCGTTATGATTCAAACAGGGGCACATAATTTCTAGATTCCACAACAAAGATTCGACTCATTAGACGGTTTTTCAACATCCCTTTCATGAGGATCCAATTCACGGTTCAAAAATTTCAAGAAACTTATTTTCTTCCAATAAGGAAAGTAAATTCGACATTCAGGTAAGGAATACCCATTATGAAAATAAGAGCCTCCGTTCGTAAAATTTGTGAAAAATGCCGACTGATCCGTAGAAGGGGACGCATTATAGTAATTTGTTCCAACCCGCGACATAAACAAAGACAGGGATAATCTTTCGAAAAGGGATTCCCTAAAGGAATCGATGAACAAATCCAAAAAAAAGATCTGTTTTGACATGAAATGGATATATCCATATATCTCTGACTTATATTTCTGAAATGGTAAAATATGGCAAAATCTATACTAAGAAGCGGTTCGCGTAGGACTGGACGTATGGGTTCACGTAAAAGTTCACGTCGAATACCAAAGGGCGTTATTCATGTTCAAGCAAGTTTCAACAACACCATTGTGACAGTTACAGATGTACGGGGTCGGGTTATTTCTTGGTCTTCCGCGGGTACTTGTGGATTCAGCGGTACAAGAAGAGGGACGCCTTTTGCTGCTCAAACCGCAGCAGGAAATGCTATTCGAGCAGTAGCAGATCAAGGTATGCAACGAGCAGAAGTGATGATAAAGGGTCCTGGTCTCGGAAGAGATGCAGCATTACGCGCTATTCGTCGAAGTGGTATACTTTTAAGTTTCGTAAGGGATGTAACCCCTATGCCACATAATGGCTGTAGACCCCCTAAAAAAAGGCGGGTGTAAAAATAAACATAAACATTGAAGAGATTTCAAGAGAAATAAATTACTCAAAAATCTGACAAATAATATTACTATGGTTCGAGAGAAAGTAAAAGTATCTACTCGGACACTACAGTGGAAATGTGTTGAATCAAGAGCAGACAGTAAGCGTCTTTATTATGGACGCTTTATTATGTCTCCACTTATGAAAGGTCAAGCCGACACAATAGGCATTGCGATGCGAAGAGCTTTGCTTGGGGAAATCGAAGGAACATGTATTACACGCGCAAAATCTGAGAAAATCCCTCACGAATATTCTACCATAGTAGGTATTCAAGAATCAGTACATGAAATTTTAATGAATTTGAAAGAAATTGTATTGAGAAGTAATCTGTATGGAACGCGTGACGCGCTTATTTGTGTCAAAGGTCCTGGATATGTAACTGCGCAAGACATCCTCTTACCATCTTCTGTGGAAATCGTTGATAATACGCAGCATATAGCTAACCTAACGGAATCAATTGATTTGTGTATTGGATTACAAATCGAGAGGAATCGCGGATATAATATAAAAACACCCAATAACTTTCAAGACGGAAGTTATCCTATAGATGCTGTATTCATGCCTGTTCGCAATGCGAATTATAGTATTCATTCTTATGGAAGCGGAAATGAAAAACAAGAGATTCTTTTCCTAGAAATATGGACAAACGGAGGTTTAACTCCTAACGAAGCACTTCACGAAGCCTCCCAAAATTTGATTGATTTATTTATTCCCTTTCTACAGGCGGCAGAAGAAAACTTACATTTAGAGAACAATCAATACAAGGTTTCTTTACCCTATTTGGCCTTTCGTGATCGGGTGGCTAAACTAAAGAAAAAGAAAAAAGAAATAACAGGGAAATCGATTTTTATTGACCAACCAGAATTGTCTCCCAGGATCTATAATTGTCTCAAAAAGTCCAATATACATACATTATTCGACCTTTTGAATAAGAGTCAAGAAGACCTTATGAAAATTGAACATTTTCGCATAGAAGATGTAAAACAGATATTGGGTATTCTAGAAAAGAAATAGAAAAGCACTTAACAATTGATTTACCTAAAAGAAAAATCAAATAAGTTTTAAATCAATTGAATTTAATTTAGTTTATTTTTTTTTCTTAAAAATCGAAAAAAACAAGATTTGCACCTTTAGCACAATCTATATATTCGGACCGGAATTTAATTGAATATTAATTGAATATAAGTATCTAGGGAGAATTCACTTTGACTTTGAAGCGACTACTCCCTAGATACACACGTTATGGTATTTTACTTTTACAATTGAATCAATTTAAAAAATCCCTAAAGTTAGGGATTTATCAATGGGTAAAGTTGCTCCAATACCCAAGAACAAGGCCACTACGGTACCAATCAAAAAGACGGTTGTCGCTACTGGACGGCGAAATGGATTTTGGAATTTATTAACATTTTCCAAAAAGGGTACTGTTAATAATCCCGCGGGTACTGAAACCATTAAAAGAACACCCAAAAGCTTGTTGGGTACTGTACGAAGTATTTGAAATACGGGAAAGAAATACCATTCGGGTAATATTTCCAAAGGGGTTGCAAATGGATCCGCGGGTTCACCAATCATGGATGGTTCTAAAACCGCTAAGCCTACGTTACATGCAATAGTACCGAGAATTACTACTGGAAAAATATATAAAAGATCATTGGGCCATGCGGGTTCTCCGTAATAATTATGACCCATACCTTTAGCCAACTTTGCTCTTAATACAGGATCATTCAAGTCAGGTTTTTTTGTTATTGGGATAGGTGAATTCTTATAGATCCATCCCCCCCAAGAATCGGACATGATAATTTTTCATCATCCGGCTCAAGCAAGAATCGACCGAACTAAACGGATCCATATAAAAAAATAAATATAGATTTTAGAAAATCTATATTTAGTCATATCCACGCATATATGAATAATTCTATATGTAGCATTGCCATTGCCAGATTCCATTTTACGAAGTTGCAACTATCCATTACAAGGAATTCAGTTCTTACAGGTAAATGCTCAATACCCAAGTAGGCTTACAATATTGATCATGATCAAGAGCTTTCTGGGTTGTCTCAGCCCTTGCGATTCCCCCTTATCCCCACAAAAAAATGGATTGAGTGATATTTTTATTTTTCGCGCACAAAGGATTTACTTGTTACTAATATAGTTTAGCCGCTCCTCTTCTTTAGATCCCTTGTTTCACTCCGATAGTATCATAAACTGAATCGATGCATCAGAAATGAATGCATTTCCATACTATTAAGTAAGTAAAATAGCTAAGTACGCAAAATAGCTAAAAAAAGTTAGGATTATGCCACATCACTTATTCTACTGGATTTTACGGAGCCTGTTCATGCGCGGCATGCTTCGGTCTGATCATAGAAAAGATTCTCTTCAAGCAAACCCAGCCTATCCTCTCTATGGGGCGGCGGCTGGAACAAAGACACATTAGATTTTATTGTGATTTTAAATGTAGCAGATAACGGCATATTTCTGCACGGCCCAATCAATAGTTCAAGTCACACACTCCCATAATCCATTTTCTCTTCGGAGAATTCCCTTCAACTATTCATTCATGTCAAATAAATAATACAATATTGTGGAGTTGAGGGGAAATTTCCAAATACATGTCTTATTCTTTGTCAATAATCCATATTTGTAGCAATGAAATATTATGGTTCCTTCCCCAAGTAATAAAATTAATTATTGATTACAAATCTCTATTATCTAGATTCTTTATTATTATCTAGATTCTTTATAAAGGGCCAGAAATACCTTGCTTACGTATCATTAGGAAATGCATTAACATAAATACGGCAGTAAGAAGAGGTAATACAAAAGTGTGTAAACTATAAAAGCGCGTTAAAGTGGACTGTCCCACACTAGCACTTCCGCGTAATAATTCTACCAAAGGCGATCCTATTACCGGAATCGCTTCCGGTACGCCTGTTACAATTTTTACTGCCCAATACCCTATTTGGTCCCAGGGTAACGAATAACCTGTTACACCAAAAGATGCGGTCAATACAGCCAGAACCACACCTGTAACCCAAGTCAATTCGCGAGGTTTTTTAAAACCACCAGTAAGATACACACGAAATACGTGCAGGATTATCATTAGGACCATCATACTTGCTGACCATCGATGAACTGATCGGATTAACCAACCAAAGTTAGCTTCCGTCATTATGTATTGAACAGAAGCAAAAGCCTCAGTAACGGTCGGACGGTAGTAAAAAGTCATAGCAAATCCTGTAGCGACTTGTACTAAAAAACAAGTAAGCGTAATTCCTCCGAGACAATAAAATATGTTGACATGAGGAGGAACGTATTTACTAGTTATATCATCTGCAATCGCCTGAATCTCGAGACGTTCTTCGAACCAATCGTAGACTTTATTGAGATAGGTAAACCAAGGGGGCTCCCCCTCTGAGAACTGTATATGAGAGTTTCATCTCGTACAGCTCAAACAAAAACACCCAAAAACTGGTTAAAAGAGATATGGAATAAAAAATTGGAATCTTCTGATTCCATCTTCGCTAAAGATACGAAAGGGTAAAAGAAAGAAAGCTCCTTTTTTTAATTAGAATGCCAAAAAATCAAGTAGGCTCACTTGTATTTATGTTGATTGTTCCAGGCCTCTTGAATCTTCTATTTACCTATTTCTTTTTCTTTCATTTGTTATTTTTATTTGTATGTAATGCAGCTTTACTTTTGTTTTCTTTATTATTGATAGGAATTTTCTTGTTAAGACTCTATGAATCAATTGAAACCTCAGATTCATACTAGACACGATGATTCAATAAAACCTTCAAGCTAAGTCCAAAAATCCCCTGAGTAAGAACCATTGGATCATCATTTATTCAACGAGTAGAATCGATATAATAACTAAAACTAGAAAGAAAAGGAAAGTTTGTTCTTTGAGCAAAATCAAAGCAGAAATGGGAATTTGAAAGAAGAAAATTCTTTCAATTTAAAACTTTTTCTTTGGAAAATTTTTAGGACTCCGGCCACGAGGTCTAAATATTAAGTATGAATCATAGTTCAAGTACTTCGTGATCTATTTCATATATTCCGTGCTCCAGATACTAGAATGAATATCCGACGGGGTGAAACCATCTTTATCAAGATGACAGACCCATTCTCTGTACTCTCAATAGAATCAATTATAACAAGTCACACACTCATATTCCGGAAATACAGAAACACAAAAATTTCGCGGTCGAACTGCCAAAAAAATGAGCTAAAATAGAAATAAAAAGTCGAGGCCTAAATGCATCATTTTTGTATTTGTATTTCAAAGCTAGTATTTTGTGGTTCTTATGAATCTAATTCAGTGAAATTCCATCCAGTAAAACGGAAGAATTATAAATCTCCAAAATAATAGATAGGAATATCGCAAATAGAGCCATTGCGACACCCATCAAAGGAGTAGTTCCCCACCCAGGAGCTACTTTACCATATTCCGAATTCAATGGTTTCAATAAATCCCCTACAGCCGTTCGTCTTGGACCAGATCTAGAACTCCCCTCAACTGTTTGTGCAGCCATAAATCCTATTTTGTATTCATTGAGATCTGTTGACTTTGTATACCATTCCGTTGTAAATAAACGATCTTATCATAGATCCATTGCGGTCTTGAAATTTTCGAATAATGGAAACAGCAACCCTAGTCGCCATTTCTATATCTGGTTTACTTGTAAGTTTTACTGGGTACGCCTTATATATTGCTTTTGGGCAACCCTCTCAACAACTAAGAGATCCATTCGAGGAACACGGGGATTAGTTGAAGTAATGAGCCTCCCATCCCAATATTGGGATGGGAGGCTCATTACTTCAATTGAGATAATGAAAAATCATTTCATTTTTTTAGTTGGAACTTTCGGTGGTTCACGAAAAAAGATAGCGAAAAAAATGATCCCGAGAGTCGAGACTAAGAGGAATGTATAAACCAATGCTTCCATAAATTTGATCGTGGTTTTCAATTATAGCTTCCATACCTGTTTATTGGGGGTCATCCCCCAGATTAAAAAAAAGAAGAATCAAAGAAAAGTCGAAAGGGCGGCGATTTAAATCCAGATTTCTCCGGTACCCTATGTAAAAGTAAAATTACAAAGAGAAAATAGAAATGAGAAGCGAAAAATAACAGAGCAATGCTACATCAGACTCCTTGTCTTCTTGTAGTTGGATCTCCAAGTTTTTGAAATGTCCCAAATTCCACTTGAGCATCCAAATCGGGGTCAATACCAGCAAAAACATCTCTGAACAAGGTTCTAGCACCATGCCAAATGTGCCCGAAAAAGAAAAGCAGAGCAAAGGAAGCATGCCCAAAAGTAAACCAACCTCTTGGACTGCTACGGAAAACACCATCGGATTTCAAAGTAGCACGATCTAATTCAAAAATTTCACCCAATTGGGCACGTCTAGCATATTTTTTCACAGTCGCAGGATCGCTATAACTCACTCCATTCAGTTCTCCACCATAGAACTCAACAGTTACACCTACTTGTTCGACACTATACTTCGACTCCGCCCGTCTAAAAGGAACATCGGCTCTAACAATTCCATCTCCGTCTACCAAAACAACTGGAAATGTTTCAAAAAAAGTAGGCATGCGACGTACAAAAAGTTCACGTCCTTCTTTATCTCTAAAGATAGGATGTCCTAACCACCCGACAGCTATTCCATCTCCATTATCCATTGAACCCGCTCTGAATAATCCCCCTTTTGCCGGATTATTTCCGATGTAATCATAAAAAGCTAATTTTTCAGGAATTTTAGACCAAGCTTCTGATAAATTTTGATTTTCGGCTAGCCCGGCGCTAACTCTTCGATATATTTCTTGCTGAAAGTATCCCTGATCCCATTGATAACGGGTGGGACCAAATAATTCAATGGGGGTAGTTGCTGAACCATACCACATAGTTCCAGCAACAACAAAAGCTGCAAAAAAGACAGCAGCGATACTGCTGGAAAGAACGGTTTCAATATTGCCCATTCGTAATCCTTTATATAGACGTTGGGGCGGGCGGACACTAAGATGGAATAAGCCTGCTAATATACCCAATGTCCCTGCTGCAATATGATGCGAGGCTATTCCTCCCGGAACAAAAGGATCAAAACCTTCCACACCCCACGCGGGATTTACAGATTGTACCTTTCCAGTTAGTCCATATGGGTCGGACACCCATATTCCAGGACCATACAATCCTGTTACATGAAATGCGCCAAAGCCAAAGCAAGCCACTCCTGAAAGAAATAAATGAATTCCAAAGATCTTAGGCAAATCCAAAGAAGGTTTTCCTGTACGTTCATCACCAAATATTTCTAGATCCCAATACACCCAATGCCAGATAGCTGCCAAGAAACACAAGCCAGAAAACACAATATGCGCCCCGGCTACGCCTTCGTAACTCCAAATACCCGGATTCGTTATCGTCCCTCCTGTAATACTCCAACCGCCCCAGGAATTGGTTATTCCTAAACGAGTCATGAAGGGTATAACGAACATACCCTGTCTCCACATTGGATCAAGAATTGGGTCGGAGGGATCAAAAACAGCTAATTCATATAGAGCCATTGAACCGGCCCAACCAGCAACCAGAGCTGTATGCATTATATGGACAGAAAGCAACCGACCGGGATCATTCAATACGACAGTATGAACACGATACCAAGGCAACCCCATGGTAATACCCCTTTACCAACAAAAAATAGACACTCTGTAACTTTATTGCATTGAAAAAACTATGCTATGGATCCCCTTTTTTCAGTGGATTATCTCGGAAAAAGGATTACTATTTTGTATTTTGTTCCATTTTTTTAGTAAAAATGGAACAATTCGGTTCATAAGAAAAAAGAGAAGCAGATCTATTCTATACTCGATAAGTCCCAATACGCAATGGGGGTCGATTCCCTTTTCTATGAGTGAAGGCATCCATGTTTAGTCATCATTCAAAGTACCTATTCGTAAAAATTTTCCTTTATTCATTTAGTTTTCCTTTACTTTATTTTATGAACTTATTCAATCTATGTAGAAAATATGATGATAAAACTAATATTATTAAAATAATAAGTCCATTATTACGTTTCCACATCAAAGTGAAATAGATTTATTTTTTTCTTTCAGTTTATGCCTATTGGTGTTCCAAAAGTGCCCTTTCGGACTCGCGGAGATCGGAATCCAACTTGGGTTGACATATAGTGTGCCCTGTCAAATATATTGGGTCATATGGGATTTCCCCATTCTCTCCCCCGATCGAGATATCCTCCCTTTCGCAAAAAAAAGCGATTGAATCATCAAAAAGAATTTGTAGCGTGAAGTGCAATGAAATGCAATTAGATCCATTTTGTGAAGAGGTATCCAGATTAATATTAGCAATTAAAAAATTTTATGGTCGACTTGGCTGGACCAATCAGATGAGGTATCCAGGCTCCGTTTAGAAAAACCCAATTGATAATATATCTATTATTAGTATTTATATCATAAGATATCGTAAACGATTCTCTTTAAAACTAAATAATTCTATTTAGAAATTTATTCTAAATAGCAGTGGTCTAAAACAGTTAATCAATCGAATAATAAATATGATGGGTACGTCAAATATTTGTCGGAAGACATAAACGAAATGAATTGAAAAATTGAAAAGGGGGAAGTCATAGCAAAAAAAAGACGTGGTATTAGGGTCATTTGTCCTATATGTGCAAATCAAAATCGGGCGGATCCTTACTCGGAGTAGAGCATAAACCTAAAAAAATTGAAAAAAGCCCATTCAGGAACAAGAAAATGACATCATGATTTTTGTATTGGATCTCGATGAAAAAATATATCAATGAAAAGTAAGTTCGATACGTTTATTGAATTTTTTTATTCTAATATTAGATAATATTCGAATTATAGGATATAGGAAAGCCGACCAAACTCGTCGTTCTTGAAAAATGAAAGAGAAGCCCCTTCGCCTTCATTCGAAAGAGTCTGCTATAAAAAAAGAAAGAGAGCTGGAATCTACACATTGATTTTTTTTCGCAAGTTTTGTTGAACCGTATGCATCAAAAGGTGCCCGTACGGCTCCTAAGGGATAGAATTTTTTCCTAATCAACCGACTTTATCGAGAAAGATTAATTTTTTTAGGCCAAGTGATTACTAACGATATTTCGAATCAACTTATTGCTCTTATGCTATATCTCAGTTGGGAGAGTGAGATCAAGGATCTGTATTTGCTTATAAACTCTCCCGGCGGATGGGTAATGTCTGGACTGGCTATTTATGATACTATGCAATTTGTGCGACCAGATATAGAGACAATATGCGTGGGATTAGCCGCCTCAATGGGGTCTGTTATCCTGGTCGGAGGAGAAATTACCAAACGTATAGCATTCCCTCACGCTTGGCGCCAATGAGTTTTTTATTTGAAAGAAAAAAGAAGACTATGCCTTCGCCATATGAATTATTAATATTAAGTAATATTAGCATGGCACTTCGAATTCGATATGCAAATCTTTTATTGTTTTTCAAAATATTCGATTATGTATCGAAAGAGTAGTATGAGATAAAGGAAGGGTATTTCCGATTTTATCTTACCTATCGTAGGTCAATTTCAGCGTCACAAACTTTTTTCACACCGACAAGTTATTAACACTATTTATGTTATCAAGGAGTACGAAAATAAAAAAAGAAGATTCTTTTTTTCTTTATTCTTTATATTTGAAAAAAAAAGAAACTTTGGGATTGCTGAATCACAGACGAAATAAATATATAAAGCAACGGGGCCATCATAGTATTTTTGAACTCCTCCGAAAAAAAGAAGGGTGGTAATTGGATCATTTACCGATCTGGGTACAATAGACCCCACATTTTCTCTTTCTTCGATGAAAGGTAAAAAAACGAATTCCATTGTAGAGCCGTATGCAATGCGAAAAAAATGCCCGTACGGTTGTTTAATTCTATCTTTGTCTTATTTTTTATCTCTTTGCCTTGCCTCATCGTGCGAAATACCGGAACCTTTAATTGTGTTATATTATATGATCAGGGTAATGATCCATGAACCTGCTGCCGGTTTTTTTCAGGCACAAGCGTCCGACCTTATCCTGGAAGCGGAAGAACTACTGAAACTGCGCGAAACCCTTGTAAGGATTTATGTACAAAGAACAGGCAAGCCCTTCTGGATTGTATCCGAAGACCTGGAAAGGGATACTTTTATGTCAGCAACAGAAGCCCAAGCTCATGGAATTGTTGATGTTGTAGCGGTTAAATAGCAGTGATTTCGCGCAAATGCACGATTTAAGATTTTATCTTCTTACTTCTTAAGGGTTTAATATTCTATTAATATATATTAAATAGAAGAAATTCATAATCATCCGGTTAGGATCAATCTAAACCAGCTCATAATGCATAATTCAGCATGCCAACTATTAAACAACTTATTAGAAACCCAAGACAGCCAATCAGAAACGTCACGAAATCCCCCGCTCTTGGGGGATGCCCTCAGCGCCGAGGAACATGTACGAGGGTGTATGTGCGACTCGTTTAAATCTGAGCTGAGACAAAGCAAAAGAAAGAAAACTAAATTTCCAGTATCAATGATCAGTACCGGCGAATTGGATAGAATGGAAGAACTCCATTAACTATCTAAAAACGATAGATCTATCATATCTTTCTATTGTGTATGAAATTTATGGTTTCAATTGGTGCAAATTCAATCACCTCAATTTGCAATTTAAGATGAGAAAGAATTCCCCATTGGTAACAAATAGTTATCCATTAAGCGGGGGAAATCGTATTTTAAAAGAAAAGCAGAAAGATTTTGTTTCCGCTCTTAAGAAGAACGGATTTCCTTTAGCTCCTTCATGCCTACTATAACTAGTTATTTCGGTTTTCTACTAGCGGCTTTAACTATAACCTCGGCTCTATTTATTGGTCTGAGTAAGATAGGACTCATTTGAAATTAATTAAATGAATAAGTCATAAAAAAATCCTTATGTGGTATTCCATATATTTTCTAGTTCCTTACCGTATAAATTCCCAATTATTGAGAATTGAGATTCCTGGGCAATAAGGATTAATATTAATATTTCGGGATAGATATTACCTCCCCTTTCCTCTTTCAAATAAATTAAATTGAAATGATTGAAGTTTTTCTATTTGGAATTGTCTTAGGTCTAATTCCTATTACTTTGGCGGGATTATTCGTAACTGCATATTTACAATACAGACGTGGTGATCAGTTGGACCTTTGATTAATTCATATCTCTTTTTTTAACCGACCTCCTCCTTTCTTTAATTTAATTCGGGGGAGGTCAAGGTCAAAAGTCAAATTCGGATTGCTTTATTTCAATTTCAGTTCAGTGTAATTTTCGATCTAACAACACAAGAGCGGAATCACGCTCTGTAGGATTTGAACCTACGACATTGGGTTTTGGAGACCCACGTTCTACCGAACTGAACTAAGAGCGCTTTCTTATCATAACGGAAAGGGCTGTAAAGAAGGGGATTCTTTTATATATATATATATATAAAATACTTCAACCCCAATAAATACTTCTTGCATATGTATACTATAATAAAATTAAAGATTATGTATGTCCGAATTGAATCGAATTGAATCGCTCGAAAATGGATCTCCGGTTACTGCCCAGAGGAGCAGTAATAGGTAGGGATGACAGGATTTGAACCCGTGACATTTTGTACCCAAAACAAACGCGCTACCAAGCTGCGCTACATCCCTTTCAATTGGTCTACAATATCATTGTAGAAAATCCCCGTCTTGTTTTCCACATCCTTATTTTATTTCCTTCATTTATATGCAAAATGGATCTTTCCATTTCTTTTTTTTGGTCTCATATCATATAACATATAATAATAAATGAATATTTTTTTTCGGGAATTCTCAGGCGGAAAGGGGCCCATTTCCTGCTTTAAGAAAAAGCAAATCTTATCTACCGAATCATTGCACATGTCAATTTGAATTAGTGATTCTACACACCAATACACAAATCCAAGTGGTCTTTAACTACATATATATCTCTTACCATAATGTAGTTCAATATGGAATACAAAAAAAAGAAGGAGGATTCTCAATGCGAGATCTAAAAACATATCTTTCCGTGGCACCGGTACTAAGTACTCTCTGGTTCGGGTCTTTAGCAGGTTTATTGATAGAGATCAATCGTTTCTTCCCGGATGCGTTGACATTTCCTTTTTTTTCATTCTAGTTATTGATATGGAAAGGAGTGAAGAAGATTAGAGATAGAATCAAATATTTGTAACTAATCTCTCTGTCCCCTCCTTTCTTTTTCTTCTTTTTTAATTTTTTAATTAGCTAGATAAAAAAAGGGAGGAAAGAGAAAGAAAAAGGCGGATTCAACCTCAGCGAAATTCGGGTTCAGGCTCCAATTAAATTAAGACTCAAATTAATAATAGAGTTAAAATAAAACAAAATATGGAAATGCAAATGCGGCTAGAATACTAGAATAAGAGTATCATACAATACAAGATACTTAAATGAAATACTGTATTGCGATTAGAAATGTATTTAGAAATTGTTGTATTACTTATTATTTACTATATTAATTATTAATTGAATTGCAACAAAACCTTTATTTCATAATTTGATTTTGAGTTGTTCTTCTATTTTTTCGTTCCTTTTCCTTTCTTCTTATTTGCTTCGGAGCGGAAAATAGAAAAAGCTGGGTGAATCAAAAACCCAAAGGAGGTTCATGGCCAAGGGTAAAGATGCTCGAGTAAGGGTTATTTTGGAATGTACCAGTTGTGTTCGAAACGGTGTTAATAAGCAATCAACGGGTATTTCCAGATATATTACTCAAAAGAATCGGCACAATACACCTAGTCGATTGGAATTGAGAAAATTCTGTCCCTATTGTTTCAAACATACAATTCATGGGGAGATAAAGAAATAGATATAGATCGAATCGGGTGCTTGGGTGTCACCCTTTCAAAGAACATGAAAAATAATATAGATATATATCTATATTATTTCATATATTTAAATAGAGATTTAAATAGAAACAACTAAATAAATAGAAACAAACCCAATCCTATTAATTTCCTATTAATTTATTCTAGAATTTTAGAATTTTTTTTGTTTTTGATTTGATCGAAATAGTATTTTAGGGCTAAGGAATAAACAAATTATGGATAAATCCAAGCGACTCTTTCTTAAATCCAAGCGATCTTTTCGTAGGCGTTTGCCCCCGATCCAATCGGGGGATCGAATTGATTATAGAAACATGAGTTTAATTAGTCGATTTATTAGTGAACAAGGAAAAATATTATCTAGACGGGTGAATAGATTAACCTTAAAAGAACAACGATTAATTACTATTGCTATAAAACAAGCTCGTATTTTATCTTCGTTACCTTTTCTTAATAATGAGAAACAATTTGAAAGAAGAGAGTCAACCGCTAGAGCTACTGGTTTTAGGAACAGAAAGAAAAAGGCTTACTTTTCAATTGAATCAAAATTCTAATCCGAACTCAAACACGGATGAGTGTTTTGTTCAAAAAATACGAGAATCCATTGTGTCGTAAGAAAAAAAAGAATCGTGCAAGAAGAATAAATTTTTTTATCGAGTGTGTTCGCTCATTTTGCCGGCTTTATCATATTATCCGATTTTATTATACTAATTTCTACTCTACCTTCCCGGAGTTCATTCTCCAGAGAATTCCATTTAAAACAGTTTGGTAGATTCCTTCCAATCCCCCCTTTTTATGATCTCATTGGAAATCATATAAAGACAATTCCTATTTGATATAGCTATTTGTGCAAGTATTTTACGATTAAGAAGCAACTGCTCCTTATACAGATTGTGCATCAATCTACTATAAGTATAGGATACCCCCGAACCACGAATTACTGCATTTATTCGAGTGATCCACAAACGACGAAAATCCCTTTTTTTCCTATCTCTATTACGATGCGCCGAAACCAAAGCTCTTATTTTTTGTTGAATAATTGTTCGAGTAAGTCTTGAATGAGCCCCGCGAAAACTTGATGCAAATAAACGCATTTTTGTTCTACGCCTTCGAGCTATGTATCCTCGTCTAATTCTGGTCATTGAGTAAATGAAAAATGAAACTTTGATGAATAACTAATTGATTTCCCTTCTTTCAGTTATTCTTTTCCCCTTTCCTAATCTATTAATAACAAAACGGATTCTTCCAATTTATAAAATAAAAATTCCAATGGCTTTTGCTACTATAACCTTCCCTACCACGCCCTTTTCCTTTTTTCTAGGCATTGGAAAATAAAAATAGATAAAGAAATTGTGGGTTCCATCGTCTCTATGGTTACTTCTTAAACGGTGAGGTCTTTTCTATACACCGGAGCCCCTTCCTTCATTTAATCAATGCTATTGGTAACTTGTACAGTTACCACTCTTTGGCTCTACCCATGAATTTTCCAGTAATAGGTCTTTCATAACAAGATATACCTTATACAGTAACGGTATTTAATTATGAAGATTGGTTGGGTAGCTGACCCTGTTAGTCCGTTCTTCTTAAGAGCGGAAACAAAATCTTTCTGCTTTTCTTTTAAAATACGATTTCCCCCGCTTAATGGATAACTATTTGTTACCAATGGGGAATTCTTTC
>Ga0115853_100311_pt1 | contig 15123 bp, 18 predicted proteins | sample InSIn5gowninarea_FD_83867 | JGI IMG/M metagenome (GOLD analysis project Ga0115853, IMG submission 83867)
TTCCACTTGGAGACTAAGAGCCTCTTACTCATCACTAGTCGAATTCCTTGAGGCAAGTGTCATTGGAGAAGATTCTGGAAGCTTCCAGGGTCTTTCCACCTCGTTGAATGAACTTGCCATTTGTCACTTCCCGCTCAGCGCACCCTGGTAGTGCTTTTACCTGCGTTGCAGTGCACCTAGCCAGTGCAATCTCTGCATTTCAGCAGAGACAGCTAGTGGAGCCTCTGAATTGATCCTGAATTGACTTGTTTTTGAGCAGTTTCTGGTGGAGAACTTCTGTGAATTGTTGTGGTTTGTTAGCCTTGTTCCTCTAGGGGTAGGAACAACATGTTTAGGGACTTTGGATCCATTAGATTATGGACATTTCATGCTCAATGCTGTAAGGCACAAAAATGTCTATAACACATAGTACATGATATTATTTTGCAGCAAGATGTTCCATTGCCTAACATTGGAATGTACAGGTTGTCTGCTTTAGAGAATGCTGAAATCAAGAAGCAGGTGCAGGAGTTGCTCGAGAAAGGGTTCATCAAGCCTAGCACATCACCATGTGGGTCACCAATCATTTTGGTGAGAAAGAAAGATGACTTGTGGAGAATGTGCATTGACTACCAAGCACTGAATAAGATAACAATAAAAAATTGTTATCCCCTTCCTCGCATAGATGATCTTTTAGATCAATTGAAGGAAGCTGTTTATTTCACCAAGCTAGATTTTCACAGTGGATATCATCAGGTTAGGGTTGCAGAGCAAGATGCATGGAAGACTACTTTCAAAACAAAGCAGGGATTGTATGAATGGCTGGTTATGCCTTTTGGCTTAACTAACGCTCCCGCTACTTTCATGAGATTAATGAATGAAGTACTCAGACCTTTTCTTGATGATTTTGTTATTGTGTACCTGGATGACATTCTGATTTTTAGTAAAACATCGGAAGAACATTTAAAGCATGTTAAGGAGACACTAGATGTTTTGAAAAGAGAAAACATTTATGTTAAACTCTCAAAATGTGAATTTGGCAAAACATATCTAAACTACTTGGGTCATATAGTAGGGGGAGGTGAATTGAAAATAGATCCCTCTAAAGTGGCAATCACTATAAACTAGCCTAAACCCAAGTCTGCTATAGAAGTGAGAAGCTTCTTAGGAGCAACACAATATTGGAGGAAGTTAATTTCTATTTTTTCCTCAATTGCAGCTCCCTTACATGCTTTAATAGGATTGAACAAGATGTTTCAGTGGTGAGGCAAAAATAAAAAAGCCTTCGACACCTTGAAAGAAAATATTAGTACAACACCTGTACTAGCACTGCCTGATCTGCAAAGACCATTTGAGATCCAAATTGATGCCAGTGACTATGCGATGGGATCAGTGTTGACACAGCATGGTAAACCCATATGTTATCATTCTGAGATTTTCAATCCTGCAGTAGTTAACTATCCTACATATGATAAAGAATTGTATGCATTAGTTGAGAGTGTGAAAAAGTGGAAACATTACTTAATGGGCAAAGAGACAGTAATACATACTGATCATCGACCACTTCAATATTTGTACTCCCAAACTAAGTTGTAGCAATCAAGACATTACAGATGGATGGGTTTTCTAGAACAGTTTCATTTAGTCATCAGATATAAAAAGGGCATACATAACAAAGTTGTAGACATGTTATCTAGACCCATTATAAATGCATCCACCATACTTAAGCATAATTCTGTACTACATGAAAGCTACATTGAACAATATGCTCAGGATATGGACTTTAAATATGTATATGTAACTTTGAGTCAAGGAAAAAGAGTGGAAGAATTGGATTATCATGTGAAGGACCGACTCTTATACCATTGTGGGAAACTCTGCATTCCACAAATTGAGAGAGTAAAGATAATTAGGGAAGCACACACTTCTCTGATATCAGGTCATTTTGGGGGTAAGTAAAACAGTTGCACAGCTGCAAAGGTTTTGTTATTGGCCGAAAATGAATAAGATAGTTTTTAGATATGTGAGAGGATGTACTATGTGTGCTAAAAGCAAGCCCAGTAACAAAAAGCTAGGCTTGTACACTCCATTGCCAGTTCCTTCTCACCCTTGGGAAAGTATTTCCATGGATTTTGTTGGAGGATTGCCTAAATCTAGGAAAGGTCATGATTATCTATATGTTGTTGTGGATAGGTTTAACAAAATGTGTATTTTGATACCTTGTAATAAACAGATTACAACTGAACAGACTACAAAATTGTTCTTTGAACATGTATGGGTTCATTTTGGATTACCCACTTCTATTGTATCTGATCGAGACACCCGATTTGTGGGGAAGTTTTGGTCAAGTCTGTGGGAACTAATGGACACCAAAATGAGGAAAAGCACGACTTTTCATCCACAAACTAATGGCTAGACAGAAGTAGTTCACAGAACAATGATCCAGTTACTGAGAGGATATTGCAGAAAACATCCTAAGCTTTGGGATGAACATTTGTGTTATGTGCAACATGCTTACAATAGAGAAAAGCATTCTTCTACACAGAGATCTCCTTTTGAGACTTGTTTTGGTCACACCAAGGTCTCCTTTCGATTTTGTCTTTGGTAAAGATACCATTGTTGATGGACACAGTGATGTGGATAGGGCAACTAGGTTCATTGAATAGATCTAGGAGATCCACCAGTACAGGAACAACTGGAAAAGAACCAAGCCAAATACAAGGCTAGGCATGACAAGTATCAAATGGAGCATAGTTTTCAAGTTGGTGACCAGGTCTGGCTATATATCAGCAAGGACAAGATGCAAGGTGAAGGTAAAAAGCTAAAGCCTATCAGGTATGGACCTTTTAGGATACTTGAGAAGATTGGTGAAAATGCTTTTTGCCTTGATTTACTAGCGTACATGTACATCTACTCAGTCATAAATGCAGATTGCTTGAGATTGTTTGAACCTTCAATGATTGAGGACCCTGAAGAGCAGAGTCAATTGCCTTCTATCGATGACCTGCTACCTGAATATCTTAATGAATTGCAGGAAGGCACCATATTGGATAGGAAGGTGAGGACAACATGCAGGGGAGATATGGAGTACCTCAGGATTGGGCTCAAAGGTTCAAAGCCAAGCAGTGCAAAATGGATTGAGATTGGGCAAGTGAGAAAACAATACCCTCACTTGGTCGATGCTTGAAAACCAACTTTTGGTGGTCCAAAAGCTTTTCAGTGGGAAGCTCGTGATTAGAATTGGATCCATGAAGAAGAATCAAAAGAACCATGGCTGTACCAAGTCGGGACAAACTTCAAAGAATTCAAAACAACGATCAAAAACACCTCTAAACTAGTGGCAGTGGTAGCCAGCATGGAACGATGAGGACCTCGGTCAAAGCGTGCTGACTGATGCCCATGGAGACTGTGCGGGAGGCAAAATTAGCCCCGGGGAGGCCCAGATCAGGAAATAGAGGAGGTTTTTGATGCATTATTTGGGAAGCCTCAAGCGTTGGTCACATGGAAGAGCATGGAACTATGGGGAAAAGGCGAAAGCTAAAAGGTGGGACCCACTCAATCAATCAAGTAAGTTCAAGCAAGCCATCTAACAAGCAATCATCATCAAACAAGTGTGAATTACTCAAGTGAGCATCAAATCAAGCCAATGTTTAAAGTGCAATAGGCAACAAATCAAGCGAGTGTGTCAAAATAAAGGGTGAAAGTTCAAAGCACGACATCTACAACAAACGAGCCAGTGTGAAGTTGATTGAAGCATTCACAAAGTGTCAGTGAAGCATTCAAACAAAGTGGTCATCATCAAGCAAGAGTGAAAGCAAGAAAGTGTGATTTCAAACAATCAATTGTTAAAACAAGTTCAAGCGAGTGTGCAACAATCAAGCAAACATCAAGCGAGTGAGTTCTGAAAATCCAACAAGTATTAAAAGCAAGCGAGCATGAGTTTCAGCCAGTTCACATGGCAAAAAGCATTCAATTATTAATGATTCTTAACAATTTGATCCTCTCAATTGCTGAAGACATGGTGCAAATAAAAAAATCAACTCTTATTGATATTCAAGTGCATCTTCAACATGTACATGACATGATTGAGTTTCTTCAATTAGAGTCGCAACTTCAAAGAGATGAGTTGCAATATAAGAGTGATGTTTCCAAGTATTTCATCCATACAGATGAAGATAAAGATGTTGATTCCAAGTCACTAATCCAACCAACTTCAAGTGTTGAAATGGTCCATGATCCAGTTTAAGTTTCTTCCAAACCAATCATCAAGCCATGGGAAGAACTTCAAAGTAACAAAAATTGATGAGGCCTGGATATGTCAAAGATGACGCAAAATTGCATATCCCAGATTATTCAAGGCCCATTAAGTTTGTTAGTGTATGGTTTCTTGCACAAATCACATCGGTTAGTTCTAAGAAAGTTGAAGCCAACCAAAAATACACGTAAACTGAAGTTGCAATCAAACCAAAATGCCTTCACTGTCAAAGAAACGGTCATCTAGAAGATCAGTGTTTTGATTTCCATCCTAGTCACCATTGTGGCAAGTCAAATCATTCATCATCATAATGGAGCAAACAACAAAAATTAACGATATTGAAGATCGATTATTCATGGATTGATCCCTGGGAATGGTCATCCACGGTCATAATATTGTATAAGTTTTAAAATCGAATTCACTCAGACATATTGCAGCCAACAATAAAAATGAAGATGGTACTCTCGTGCAGTTGATCGGGGGAGTACACCAGTGAAACACTCCTACACCTGAAGGGGGGGAGTTCAGAATTCAGAAATCAAGTGAAAGATTGTCTCTCCTTTCAGCTGACAAAGGGGGAAAATGTCAATGAAATTGACAGTGGTTGTCAGACTGAAAGTCTTGACAACATCAGTGAAGCAGCCAGTGGGAATTTTCATCAGCAAGTGAGCATCAACAAATTTGCCAGTGGGTGATCGACAACAAAGTCAGTAGTGAGCAGTTTTCAAACACAACAAAGGCAACCGTGAGTTGTTTTTTGACATCATCAGCCAGTGGGAATTCTCAATATTTTGTCAGTGGACACAGGACGCTGATTTCAAGCAAAGGATGGTTGGATAGTTTTGCAGCTTGGCACATGATGGAGTTGTCAAGTGACATTCAGAGATGCATTAGACATGCAGCTGACTGATGGTCTCTTCATATTGCAGTTTCTTCAACATCTAGCTTTGGCAGTTTTTCAGGAAAATGTTTTTTGAGGATCAACAGTTTTAGCATGAGAACTTGGAAGATTGTTCTTGGTTCTTAATTTGGACTTATCATTGAAGGGGGGAATGTTAGCCTCACTCTCACATTAAAAACAATTCTAAGTCGAAATAATTAAATTAATTAAAATCATGAAAGTTAGGATTCTACCTTTCTAGATTGAGTTTGTTCCTCATGGTTAGGAGCCAGTTTAGGCTTACTTGGTTGAGAGATTCTCTCCAACTAGTTAGGCTCCTAGATTAGTGTGTTGAGATATTTTCTCAACCATAGTGTCCAAGATAGACATACTATCTTGAGACCAACTTCCTCATGTATTTATTTGTACTATTATCATTCTTTGTACATTGGATTGGTTAATAATGAGAATGTGAGGAATGTTGTAAGGCTGAGGCCTTTTCCGCCATGTTTGGTTTCTCTATATTTCTGATATTTATTTTATGAGTGTGAGTGGTCTATTATTAGTTTGTTATTTTTCTTCGACTAGTTAGGCTCCTAGATTAGTGTGCTATTGAGATATTTTCTCAACCATAGTGTCCAAGATAGACATACTATCTTGAGACCAACTTCCTCATGTATTTATTTGTACTATTATCATTCTTTGGATTGGTTAATAATGAGAATGTAAGGAATGCTATAATTATTCTTGAGCTTATGAGCTCTTACAAAGTATTTGATTCCATCTTTAACAAGTAGATACTTGTTCTCAGCTCTATAGAAGATAGCCTTTCTATCATACAAGTAAGGACTTCCTAAAACAATTCCACATATATAAAAAGGAACTATGTCTAACTCAACCTCATCTACAAATGTTGACCCAAAAGAAAACTTGAGTTTGCACTGTCTAGTCACTTGTAGTTGTGCTTTATCATTCAACCATCCTAATGGGTATGGTTTCTTATGAGCTGTAGTTGTTAATCCCAATTTCTTTACAATTGCCTCAAAAATTAAATTTACTTATGAGCCACTATCAAACAAAGTATCAATCTTTTGATATTTGGAAACAACTCGAATATGGAAAAGCTCATGCCGTTTTCTCTCATTTTCTTCATTAATAACAGATTGAGCAGAATTACTAGTGATGCTTCAGAATTCTTACCTTTTATACCTGTGGCTACAATAGTTGTTTCATCTCCTGATTCTGACCCCAAATCTTTCTGAATAGCTACAACAGTCTTCTTCTTCTTGCCCTCGGACTTCTTAGGTCTCAGTTATGGATACAGAATCCAACAATGCTCATCATCATGCCCATCCTTTTTATAGTGAGTGCATGAAGTTTTTCTTTTCTGTGCGGTGTTAGCCTTCCTTGCTTCCCACTTCTACTTTCTTTTCTCCTTGCTCTTGCTTGCATTGGGTTGGGATGGTCCCCCAACTTCTGGATTTCCTTCATCTAGCTTCTAGATGAGTAGCTTGTACAGATACCTCATCTATACTAGTGGGATTAAACATGAGGATGGTATGCCTCATGTAACTGTGTAGACCACCAATGTACTTCAAAAGAGTCTCTCATGAGTCTAGTGAGATTCCTAGAATCAATGCTCTCTTTCTAAATTCTTGAGTATACACTTGCACACTTTTCCCTTTCAATTGCCGAAGGGTTTGCCAACTCATCATGGCTTGTTCCATGTAGGCTAATGGATAGAACTACTTTTTAATTGCAGAAACAAAGTCACTCTAGACAGAGATAATTTTACCATGTCTTTTCATATCAGCTTGGGTTCCTCCTTCCCACCAAACCAAGGCAGTGCCTCCTAGGCGTAGGCTTGCCAGCTGAATCTTACTCTTGTCTGATTCGATGTTCTGTACTCTGCAATACACATTGATTTGTCTAATCCAATTGTCCAACTTTTCAGCATTTATCTCTCCATCATATATGGTAAAATCAAATTTAACATGTAGCTTGATCAAATATGCTTTCTTATTATGCACAGGGCTATTAGAAGGTGTGAGAAAGCTTTCCTCTTTCCCTTTTCCCTTGGAGTGGTCATGGCAATGAGACTCATCTTCTTATTTATCTTGTTTAGAACCTGATGAATCTTCAGCCTTATGCTTTCTAAAGTCCCTATACATTTCTTCTACCATAGACTCTATAGCTAGGAAAATTTCTATGAATTGAGGGTCTGGCCCCACAGAACATTCCTCTGACATTATCTTCCAAGGATAGACTCTCCCAATTTCAGGATTAGTTTCAACCAACTGTCCTTCTTCTAATTTGAGCTTTGATCTAGTGAGCATTCAATAGCTAAACCAACACAAGCTTGTCTAACCCTATAGCCTAAAGCTTTGATACCACTTGATCTGATACTCACCCTATGAGTGACCTCAGTTAAAGATTTATTGAATAAAGGTATTACAGACTCATATGTCGGTGTGTGTGTCTATGTTATTTAAGCAACAGATCGATCAGATTGCAAATATACAGACACTTGAAATGGAAAGACAACAGAGAAATACAGTAAGCAAATACAAGAACACAAGAAATTAATGAGTTCACCCTATCCTCCAAGGCTACATGTTAAAATTGGAAACCAGGGAAAAACTTCATGTGGGTCATCTTATTCATGGTTGATAATATTTTTATTAGATTTCTCTCGTTGAGAGGTGTAGGATTGATATAAAGATCATCCAATTCCGATAAGTATTCATGGAGATATGAATTTATTTTGATTATGGAATTATTATCAAGCCGACCTACAACTCATGTAGGCTCAGAAGCCCAACAGTCGCATCTATTCACCCACCAACGTTGTGTATAAATATAAGAGGACTTTTCCTCATTTGGACTCACTCATCTCATCACATCTCTCCCTCTCTACTGTGCAGATATGAGTCTCTTCTCTACTGCGCTGAAATGGGTCTCTCTCTCTCACACATGTGAAGCCGGAAGCTGTTGAATTTGAAGCTGCAACTGCAGAAGTAAAGATTGAATTGCGTGGCCTAGAATATCTCCTCATCTGAATTGTGTTGTAGGTTCATTTGAACCTCCTTTGAAAGCCGCAAATTTTGGTGGTGGAATGAAGTCAATCCGACGAACGGTTTGCAAGATATCGACTGCCCTAGTTTGAAGCCGGAAACTGCTGAAACTGACGCTGCAACTGCAGAAGTAAAGATTGACTTGCGTGGCCTATAAGATCTCCTCACCTGAACTGCACTGTAGGTTCATCTGAACCTCCTCTAGAATCCAAAACTTTTGGTGGTGGAATGAAGTCAATCCGATTGTCGGTTTGTGAGATATGGTCTGCCTTAGTTTGATAATGAAGACGCTAATCTTGATGCTACTGATCTAGGGTTTGCTACTACTGATATGAATCATATTTATTGTACTATTTCTCTCTGCTAAATTATTGAAGATAAAAGAAGCTTTGATCAAAGGGTTTCCCCACACATTGTGGGGTTTATCCCTGGCTAACCGCCACATCTTGTGTCTCTTATCTTGGCTTGTTTTCTGTCGATCGTTTAATGTTCTATCTGCACTTTACTTTATGTACATGTGATTGCTAATCGGTGGAATATAATAAGGAAAAGAAGTAAACTGTTATAAGCATAGAACATACCATAACTTAACATGGTATCGGAGCTGAGGTGAAGACAAAGCCTGAGCAAGAGCAAGAGCAATCATCGAAGAGAATATTGGCAAGGCTATCCTAAAATAACTATGGGGTCCTCAACACTCTTTCATGCCGAAGACAAGCTCCGTGAGAAAGCTGACTATCACGGATGGAAGATGTCTATCGATCTAACCCTTGAGAATCAAGGAGTGTTGGAGGCAATATTATTGAGCCTCCATCAAATGCATCCGTTGTTGCCTGGAAAAAATGGAAAAATGGAGAAGTCAAAACAATAGAAGATCATCTGGGACTCTATCAACAAGCACTTGGTGGCCTACATCTCTGAACTGGACACGTTCAAGGAAATCTACAATAGACTGGTGAGTTTATTTAAAGTTAATGATGCAAACCAAGTTTTGTTTCTTAGAAATAAGCTGAGGTAAATCAAGAAGAGTAAGGATGAAAGTACGCAAGCATACTTCTTAAGAATCACCGAGATCAAGAACGATCTCCTATCTATTGGGGAAACTATTACTGACAGAGAAATGGCACTCACAACTCTTGGAGGATTACCATCCGAATGGTACGTGTTCAAAACTACTCTTCTGGACTATAATGTAATTTCTGGTTTCGAGGAATTAATGGCTAGATGAAGAAGAAACAAGGGAAGAAGTGCAAGAAATGCTCATGCCTAAAGGTCCTCCTGCCGCCTTTTCTTCTCATGCAAAGAGAAGAAAGGACTCACACCGGGACGATGATCAAAATCCCTCTGATGGCAAATCAAAGGAATGACAAATTCAACAGCAAAGGTAAGAGGAGAGCTGGAGATCGAGGAAGAGGACAACCATTCAAGAAGGCTAGAAAGTCCAGGATGTATTAAATGCACCTGACCTCAAAAGGAACCTGGTGTCCATCTTGGTAATGGAAGACAGAGGCTACAAGGTAACCTTCAGCAATGGCAAGGTATGTATATAATGTTAAAGATGCCTTTAATCTTGGGTTTAGTGTTGATTCATTATATCAGGTCGATGGAAGTCCGCTAGGTGTCATGTCTTGTGACACAACTCTTTAGTCCGAACTTTGGCATCGGAGGTTTTCCCACCTTCATTACAAAGCTCTACCCGATGTAAGACAGATGGTAACAGGGATGCCCGAATTCCAAGTAGAGAAATAAGGTGTATGTCTGGGATGTGCCAAAGGAAAGCTCAAAAGGGGACCATTCCCTTCAAGCCAAAGCAAGACCTCCGATATATTACAGTTGGTTCACTCAGGCATACCTGAGGTTGGCATTAAGAGGGAGACTACTACACCACATACTCCTGAGCAGAATGGTGTGGTGGGAAGGAAGAACCGCACGATTGTGGAAGCTGTCCGAGGCATGCTACATGATTAAAGACTTCTAAAGTTTCTATGGGCTAGAACTACAAACACTGCCGTATATGTACAAAATTCGATGCCCTCATCAAGCATTGGGTTCCAAGACTCCTAAAGAAAAGTTCACTGGTAAGAAACCTGATGTTTCTCATTTCAGAATTTTTGGAAGCCCTGTATATTTTCATGTGCTGAAAGAGAAAAGAAATAAATTGGGTGCATCTGGAAAGAAGGGAATTTTCGTGGGCTATGGTGAAAATACTAAAGGCTATAGAATCTATGTAGCCGGTCAAAGGGAAGTCGTAATTACTCATGATGTCACCTTTGATGAAGATATGGCTCTCAGCAAGGTGAACAATCTTCTGACTTTGAGGAGCTCTCAAGAAGCCGACAGCAGGGAACCGAAAGAAAAGGCTGATGAATCAATGCCTGATGTAGAAGAACCCATGGATCCGATTGATCCTCCTCCATATGAGCCTTCCTCTTTTAGGAAGAGGCCTTCATGGCTTAGGGGCCTAGTTGATGATGCTGAAGGACATGCTGCACCCCGAGGAACCTTTTGTGAAAGTAAGAAACCTAATAGGTATCAGGGATACTTGACCATCATGAACATGATCATACAAAATGAGCCTTCATCATTCTCAGATGTCGTCAAGCATTAACTATGGAAGGGTGTTATGACCATAGAATATGAGTCTATTATGGAAAATGATGTCTGGGAAGTAGTTCCCAGACCCCAGGGCAAGACAGTTGTTACTTCCAAATGGATTTACAAGATATAACATGCAACAGATGGAAGTATGGAAAAGTATAAGGCTCGTTTTGTTGCTCATGGTTTGTCCCAGAAGGAAGGTATAGACTATGATGTGATATTTGCACCTGTTTCTAGATACACGACCATCCGCTCGATCATAGCCCTTGCCACTTCACAAGCATGGAACCTACATCAGATGGATGTTAAGACCATGTTCTTGCATGGTTCTATCAAAGAAGAGGTCTATGTGGAGCAACCTGAAGGATTTGAGATTTATGATTGAAAATCTCATGTATGCGGGTTGAAGGAGGCTCTCTATGGGCTGAAGCAAGCACCCCGAGCATGGTATGAGAGGATCGATAGCTACTTGATGAAGCTGGGATTCACTAGGAGTGAAGCTGATCCTAACCTTTACTTTAAGGTTGAAGATGACAAGCCTCTCATACTGGTGTTGTGTGTGGATGACCTCTTTCTAACAGGTGCAAACCCTCTCATTCACAAATGTAAGAGGGAGATGGCTTTGAATTTGAAATGAAGGACCAAGGACTTGAAGTGTGGTAGAAGCCAAGGGAAATTTTCCTATCTCAAGGAAAATATGTGGTAAATATATTGGAAAGATTCGGTATGATGGACTGCAAGCCTGTGACTACCTCGAGGATCTTAACTTTTAGATGTTATATGGTAGTGATGTCGGACCAGACTTGGGAAATGCCTCTGAGTTTCAAAAACTCATTCGCATTGATGTTCTTGGTGAACCTCCATCCGAACATATGTTTTGCAGTTAGCATTGTGAGCTCATATTTGGTTGAGCCTCACTGGATTGATGCCAGGAATCTTCTGAGATGTCATTAGGACACAATCTCTCATGGAATAAGGTACACTGCCAGAGATGTGAGACTACTTGGATATACTGATGTTGATTGGGCAGGCAGTGTGATGGACCGTAGGAGCACTTCCAGGTACTGTTTCACCTTGGGATCTGCTTTGATATCCTGGATGAGCAGGAAGCAGAAGTCAGTGGCTTTGAGCACCGCCGAAGCAGGATATATTGTTGCTAGCATAACCTTGTGTGAGGCAGTCTGGTTGCGAAAGCTCTTCAGTGAGCTGTTTGGATTTACATTGGATACCACTGTGATTCTCTGTAACAACTAGAGGTGGGATTCGATTATTGAGGAATCCTGTATTCGTCAATTGCTCCAGCAGATAGAAATCATCTGGGATATGGTAAGTCGATGAGCAAGGAAGTTCCATCACATTAAGATGATGTACAGGTTGATACACCTTGTCAAAGCCCCGAGGAAAGATCTAATCTGTGATTTTCCCAAACGACTTGGAGTCGGCAAGAAACCCTTGTTCAAGGGTCCTGCATGTTGCATACATTGAGCTCTGGGAGCTCTGAGGGCTTGCGGTAACTACTGGAGCAACATATGACCACAGGGTGACTCACCCTCCCCTGGTGGTGCACACTGGAACAAGATTATTCACTCTCTTGTGGGACAAGATGATTCGCTCTCTTGTGGAACAGGATGATTCGCTCTCCTATGTAGCAGGTTGATTAGTTCTCCTGCGAGGCCTGGATTGATGTGTTCTCCATGGCAGCCTGGATTGATGTGTTCTCCATGGCGATTGTAGCAGGATTGATGTGTTCTCTTGTGAGGCCTGGATTGATGTGTTCTCCATGGCAATTGTAGCAGGATTGATGTGTTCTCCTGTGAGGACAGGATTGATTAGTTCTCCTGTCGAGGCACCTACCCATGCAGTCTGGGCCTCATGGGAAGTACCTCTCATCTGATCAATGAGCAGGGAAATGAAGTTAGGGACCATAGTAGTACCGATGGACGCATCGTTGTAACTACCGTACTCCCTACGCTAGGATGACCTCCATTGATCTGGGATCAATGATACTGGTCTGGGACTAGTGGTAGGAGTTGTACCATACTATGACGCTGACTTTGGGTCAGTTGAGACTGGTCTGGGATCAGTGGTACATACTCTGAGACTGAATTTGAGTCAGTCGAGGATGATATTGGTCTGGGACCATTGGAGTTGTACTCACTATGACGCTGACTTTGGGTTGGTTGAGACTGGTCTGGGACCAGTGGTACATACTCTGAGACTGAATTTGAGTCAGTATGATACATCCTCCATCATTTCTTCTTCTTCATAATTCGGACAAAAGCAGAGTATAACAGAAAAATGCAAGAGCAGAGCAGAACAGAACAAAACAGTACAGATTAGTGCAGGGCAGAACAAGACAAAGCAGAACAGGCAGAATAGAGCAGAGCAGGGCAAGGGTCAGGCTGTACAAGGCAGTGCATTTGATGGATGAATAGTAACGACCGATAGACAAATTGCAGATGAAGTTCTCCATGGTTGAGAGGGAGTGTTAAAATTTGCAACCAGGGCAAAACTTCATGTGGGTCATCTTATTCATGGTTGATAATATTTTTATTAGATTCCTCTCGTCGAGAGGTGTAGGATTGATATAAAGATCATCCAATTCCGATAAATATTCATGGAGATATGAATTTATTTTGATTATGGAATTATTATCAAGCCAACCTACAACTCATGTAGGCTCAGAAGCCCAACAGTCGCATCTATTCACCCACCAACGTTGTGTATAAATATAAGAGTACTTTTCCTCATTTGGACTCACTCATCTCATCACATCCCTCTCTCTCTACTACATAGATATAAGTCTCTTCTCTACTGTGCTGAAATGGGTCTCTCTCTCTCACACATGTGAAGCCAAAAGCTGTTGAATTTGAAGCTGCAACTGCAGAAGTAAATATTGACTTGCATGGCCTAGAAGATCTCTGATGAGCCCCAATTTTGGTACAATGTGGGCTCATTTTGGCCTATTCTACTTGCTCAAACCATTCATTTTTTATTGCTTATGCATGCATTTCTTAGTTTATTCATGTTGTTTGTAGGAAGAAGGGTAGGCACTCTATCTACGTGACTAATGCATTATGATTCCAGGTTTTGGCATTAAAAGGGAGCAAAAGACAACGAAAAAGGAGACAAGGAGACAATGAGGTGGCACTGCTGGTTTTTAGGAGAGGATGTCCACGGTCTTAGGGACATTCCTCGTGATTCCCACCAAGAACTCCGAGCTCCAATCCATCTCCCCTCCGAGCTTAGAAGCAGCCAGCTGTTCTACAGGAACAGCAGTTATAAACTGCTCTACAGGAACAGCAGTTATGACAGTCCTACAGGATCAGCAGTTAAACTCTAGTTGGACAGCCGACCTCCTAAAATCAAGGACACTTGTTGGATCATCGTTTTTGTATAAGTATAGAGGCCTTAGCCTTGGATAGGTTGTTGAAACTCTCGTATTGACTATTGTAATTTTGGAGCACAGCTCAGTTTTTGTTCCTTTTTGTAAGCCAATTTGGCATGATATCAGATTATGAATAAAGAAGGCAGATTCTGATCTAGTTCTGAGTTTTCTTAAGGAGACTATAGCTCTCAGGTTAGGGCCCAACCTGAGAGCCATAGATCCCCTCTGTTGTAGTGTTGTTTCCATTTCATTTCAACACTTTGAGCTTTTCATTTGCACATGCAATTCGAATTACAGGTTGTTAAGTTGGTCTTTTTCATGAGTTAGATAGGAGTTGCTTATGATGAATTTGTTTCCACTTACTTAGTGTAGCAGAGGATAGATATAATCGATTGGAGATCCAACAAAAAGGTTGTTAAGGCTCACTGCCGTCTCATCTGGGATTGGGGTGCAGTCCATGACTAACCACCAAAAATACGCATTTCTTTATTCCATGATTGCTGCAAACACAGTCACGTTATGTTAGATGCTTCCACATGATTCACACCTGCACCACACTCCTTTACCACAGCTTCATGCACATTCTCCTTCGCGTTTAGATTGATGTTCATTAAATTATAAGCACAGGTAGTCTAAGTTAATGCATTTTCGGTTTGGTGATAGTCACAAGCATTTGTTCCATTTACACTGCTTTCTCTCATTCCATTACTTCGTCCTCCATCTTGATCACGCATGCAAACACATATTTGACCTCTGCTCCGCTCTGTTATCTCCCAAAGTCTTTCACTCCTCACGTACTTCCATTCTCTAGCCCTTTCGTTGACCTAGCCCTCTATCTTCCAACCTACTCCCTACATTCACTCCCTATCCCCATTCCTCCACTTCTACAGCCATCACCAGCCTCATTCCTACCTTACACATCTCCCCCTACCATTTCATCACTCCTCCA
>Ga0115853_100312_pt1 | contig 15083 bp, 21 predicted proteins | sample InSIn5gowninarea_FD_83867 | JGI IMG/M metagenome (GOLD analysis project Ga0115853, IMG submission 83867)
AAGTATCCACGCTGGGGCCCAGTCCTCGAGACGAGTTTCGCATACGAGAATTACCCGGACTTGTCCACCGGACTTTTTCCGAGTCCCTATAGGGATGACGATTCACAATCTTACCCAGATACGTACCGAGAGGACATTTAGGCTGTCCCTCGGGGAAAACGGCGCTTCTCGCACATCTACCCGGGTTCCTGAAACTCACGCACTTACTGCCGGTGGCTTTCGGTTAATACCGTCCACGGTGTCGGACTGTATAGCCGGGTCAAGTGGGATCCCCTCACTCCTGAACCAAATTAACCAATTCGAACCTTTCTCCTCACAAAACCGGGATCCCCTCATTCCCCTTGTTGTGACCATCCCCCGGCCTCCGGTTCATCCGCATCCGGTTTCCCCCTCAATTCTACCCCTTCATACCCCATGGGGGCGGGTTCCCCTCACCCCTTGATAGATTGTATGAACATAAATACCACTCTTGAGGCGTCGCTGAATCTGGGTGATGAAAAGTGAGTGTTTATATGTCAATTTGTATCTACAAAGCCGTCATAGCAGAGATCAACATATACACAAAAATGCCATATTTTGACCGCCCTCCCAATCTCAAAACGCCTGTATCCCATGGGTCGAGTAAGTCGTCAAAAATATCAAACGTAAAATGCAGGCCGGCCATGCATCCCAAATCAATCATATCAATACCTTCAAAAGGTAAAATAATGGACAAAGAAAGAAAGCAAAATATACACGTGAGCGGTCATTGAGCCCTACGTGGAAGCAGGAGCAGCAGCAGGAGAAGGGGGAGTGGCAGGCTCGTCGCCATGCGCCCGGGTGCGGATCCTGAACCGTTCGCGGAAGCGAGCGGTCAAACGATGTCGTCGGCGTTGTTGTTGCTCGTCAGTTTCATCCAGTTGCTCACGGTTGGCTTCCTCACGCACACTTCGAAGAGCTGCAAGTCGTTCCTCAACGCTAGCGTCGCGCATACGGCGAGCATTCAATGTACCATGCAGGTAGTTGCTGATGCGGCGATGACGATGTGTAGGCGTTTCCTCCGTGGCGGGCTCGGGAGTTGTCTCCTGTTCTTCGGTGCGATTCTCACCCTCCTGGTTCTCGTTGTTCTCGCCTTCGGCCTGAGGTGGGTTGAGATCGATACGGCTGGAAAGATGTCAGCAAATGATCAAACATGATCCTGCACAGTCAAACATACCAAAGAGGACAGGTTCCCGAAACATTGACCAACCACGGGTCAATACACTCGGGATGGAATTGATGGTTGCATGGCAAAACGCGCAGGTCTTGTCCCTTCACAAAATCATCGGTACAGATCGGGCAGGAGAAGTTGGGATGGTCGGTAGGGGTTTCAGCTTCGGCCACTCCAGTCGCTCCAGTACGTCGCTCTTGTTTGGGCTCGGGAGTAGACGTGGCAGTATCTTGCAATGCCTCTTGAGGCGACGGCGACGTGGTGCCACCAGTCGCCATTGGTGGCTGGCGGGGCTCGTCTTCTCGTAGCTGCGACACCGGGGTATCCGACGCTATCGACATCTCCACATCTCCCTTATCTCCCTCCAACTTGTCGTTGTCATTGTCCCCAAACTTGACGATTGGGATCGTCTCCAGCATCGCCCTGGCCATCCCTCTTGCTCGACTCTGCCGCGGCCGCCCTGGCCGTTGCCGCGGGCCGTATCGCTCGGGGTGACGATGAGCACGGATCGCGCCCGTAATAATGATGGAGAGAAATAGCGCGGTAATGATACCTGTGATACTGTAAAGGATAATCATAGCTGCAGCAGTAATTAGCACTGGTGTACTAGCACAGCACCCGGTTTAGCCGATGCATACCTGTATTAGGGCTGTCTGTACCCCCGCCACTATCGGCGGTTGGCATAGGGCCCGGATACGACGCCATATTCGGTACGATATAGGATATTCCTGATTGATCTGCTGATCCAAGTTGGGTCTCAATGTCCCTTGCAGTATCGGCGTCTAGTAATGTGAATATGTCGTCGAAGTTGGTGTGCTGGTCATCCGTATAGTCGCAGTGGGATGCTGATGTGCTGTAGAGTACAACTGCCAACGGCTTCGGTCGCGAGGTCAGGATCCGGTCCAAGGCCTCACTTGCTTTTGAGTTTCCTGGATATGCCGACGAGTCGCAGGGAACGAAGGCGATACTAGAATTTCGCAGCGGTGGCGACCCGGTGGTTGACACTAGAGTCCCGGTGCGGTTGAAATCCTAAACTATAGTAAGCAACTGGAGTCGCTTAAGGTTTATGCGGATAAAGTTGGTTCAGTAATCCGCATTCGACAATGCATCGACAATACTGACCCTAACTTGTCGGTGACTGAGATTGAGGAGCGATCGGGTCAACGGGGCAAGGTCGATGCGCTGATCGAGGTTCACCTGATTGCCGCCAAGATGAAATCGCTTGTTGTCCGACACTGAGAGCTTGGTGGAATTATTCGACGGCACCACTGTCGAATCCACAGGCCGAACCGTGAAAAGGAGGAAGAGGAGGAAGAGACGAAGGAAAGAGAAGAGAGAAAAAGAAGAAGAGGGGCGACGAGATAGAAAAGGAAGGTGCTGGAGCCGGGCCATGAACAAGACGAGCCAGCCGGATGAGCAGGAATTTCCCCACGGGTTGTGAATTGCGAGTCTTACGGAGATGTCGGAGGGTATGGGGAATCGCGGAAGATCATTAGGTCACGGATCTCGCGCAGGAGCAAAGTGGGACACAGAAATAAGCAAAGAAAAGGGCGAAAACAGAGTCAGCGACTGGGTAAGATTGTGAATCGTCATCCCTATAGGGACTCGGAAAAAGTCCGGTGGACAAGTCCGGGTAATTCTCGTATGCGAAACTCGTCTCGAGGACTGGGCCCCAGCGTGGATACTTGTGGGGTGCTTATTTTGGGGAGTTGGAGGCTACGAGGACTACAGGACGACGCTGGGCGACGTGCGTGGGTTTTCTGGAACGCTGGAAAACGGCTGGTCTCGGCGCTCGTGGTTGCTGTGGATGACTTTGTGGCCTCGGTGGTTGGTTGCCTGTGCTGTGCCTTGATTAGCTTTGATTACTGGCAAAAAGCCATGCAGGTCGTTCTCCGAGAATAAACGGATCCCGGAATTGTCCTGAAAGTTGTTGTAACTTGTACTTTGGGAGGATTTTGGAGAATCGGAGAATTTGGTGGACTATTGCTTCTTCTTGTAGCTGATGGGCGCTATTCCCCGCATCGAACTATTGCATTGTGTCTCTTCAGGACAGCTTCATCTCAACTTTACAGTCGCTGTCCTCCGCATGAGAAACAGTTATTTTAGTATCATGAGATAGCAGTAAACCAGAACATGTGATGTCGTCATCCGTTGCCATCGGGACTTGCACACCTCGGTTGTCTCGGGGCTCTTCATGAGCTTCAGAGCTCCCATTGAGGCATTTTATTGTATTTAAAGCAAAGCTGTGCAGGAGCCCTGGATTCTGGGCTGACGGCTTTTGGATTCCCCTCACGTCTTGCAGTTTCAGTTTGTCATTATTGGAGACCCGAATTGACCGGTGAACGCAAGCAGCAATCAGAATAATTCTGCGGTGGTGTGACTCGTCGTGTGTTTAAAACTTCATCATGTCCTCCTCCTCTTCTTCTTCTCCCTCCCCTTCATCCTCCTCCCTTACCTCCATCGCCAAATCCCGTCTCGCCTCTCTCACATCGCACATCATGGGTTCCGCAGGTGCCTCCGTCTTTTCCACCTCTGTCGTGCCCTCTGCCCCCGAGGATCCCCTCTTTGGACTCGCCCAAGCTTATCGCCAGGACCCCTCCGACAAGAAGGTGGATCTGGTCATCGGTGCTTATCGCGATGACAATGCGAAGCCGTGGGTGCTCCCCGTCGTCAAGAAGGTTTGTCCTGGATTCCTGTTTACCGGTCACGAGCTTCGAAATTCATTTTCCGTCCCCGATATCCCGGGCTCGTGCGCTCAGATTTAGTAACAAGAAAACTAACCCCCATGCAACACAGGCCGATGACCTCATTCGCAACGACCCCAACCTCAACCACGAATACCTCCCCATCAAGGGCCTCGCCGAATACACCACAGCCGCACAGAAGCTCATCATAGGCGCGCAATCCCCGGCCATCGCCGAGAACCGCGTGTCAACTTTCCAAACCATCTCCGGCACAGGCGCCGTCCACCTCGGTGCCCTCTTCCTGTCCAAATTCCACCCAACCCGCCCAACCCTCTACCTCTCCAACCCTACCTGGGCCAACCACCACCAAATTTTCACAAATGTCGGCTTCTCCCTTGCAAACTACCCTTACTTCGACCCCAAGACAAAAGGCCTAGACTTCAATGGCCTCCTCTCCACCCTCCGCTCCGCCCCCAAGGGCTCCATCATCCTCCTCCACGCCTGCGCCCACAACCCCACAGGCGTAGACCTCACGCAAGAGCAATGGAAGGAAGTCGCCGTTGTCATGGCCGAGCGTGCCCACTTCCCTTTCTTCGATTGCGCCTACCAGGGCTTCGCGTCCGGTGACCTCTCCCGCGACGCGTGGGCAATCCGCTACTTCATCGAGCAGGGCTTTGAGCTGTGCATCGCGCAATCCTTTGCAAAGAACTTTGGCCTGTACGGTGAGCGCACGGGCGCCTTCCATTTCGTCTCGGCCCCCGGCCCCGAGGCTTCGCAGTCCGCCGCCCACGTCGCCAGCCAGCTTGCCATCCTGCAGCGCTCTGAAATCTCAAACCCGCCCGCGTACGGCGCGCGCATTGCGAGCCGCGTGCTGAATGACCCTGAGCTCTTTGCGCAGTGGGAAGAGGATCTGCGGACGATGAGTGGGCGCATTGCGGAGATGCGCAAGGGGTTACGTGAGAGGTTAGAGGCCAAGGGCACGCCCGGTTCTTGGGTGCACATTACCGATCAGATTGGCATGTTCAGCTTTACTGGGTTGACCGAAGCCCAGGTGAAGGTCTTGAGAGAGAAGTGGCATGTTTATATGGTATGATCCTCCTTCCTCCGTTTCCCGTCCATCCCCTCTTTCTCTAAATCTTTCTATTCGGCTCGTGGATGTACTAACAACACCCTAGACCAAGAACGGTCGTATTTCCATGGCCGGCCTGAACACGCACAACCTCGACTATTTCGCCGAGGCTGTAGATAGCGTCGTGCGGGAGACGTCATAATCCCTGTTTCATTTCATTTTTTTTTTTTTTACCTCGGTTGATTCTCTTTGCATCTCATTCCACTCAACTGGATCTTCTCGGCTTTCGGTTTAATTATTCCCCTCTACTACTACTACCCCGTTATATCACACACTTTACATTACATACTACTCAGGTTTAGCGGTCGGTCGGTCTGTCGGTCGGTTCATGCTCGGTTCATAAACAGGTCTTAATCGGTCGAAAGATAAAAGGAACTTTGCAGGGACAAAACTGGAATCTCGAATCTAATATGATAGATTTTCCTCTCTCCATAGAGACAAGATATTGCCTTCTCTTCTACGTATATACGTCGTAATGATGTAAATTCATCTCTCTAGATTGTGCCATTCTAGAAAATCAAATCCCAGACAACCAACCACGTACACAGTCCCACCGTCCCCCAGAACACAGCCTGCGCTGCACTGCGTCTTTCCGTCGCGCGCTTGAGCTCTTTGTTTCCGCGTCCGATATTCGTCTCTGTATTTGAGGCGTCGGAGACGAGTTGGCCGATGTATTCTTCTTGCGTGGAGAGGTGGGTGACGAGGGTTTGTTGGAGGGAGGAGATTTCGAGGAGGGATTTTTCGGCGTTTCTATCGCAGGACGATTATGGTTAGCATTCTGTTAGCTTGAGGAAGAGGGTGTGCGAAAACGTACTGGACTTTGCTGAGGGTATCCTCATAGTACCGCACCATCGAATCGTTCTCCTCCGCAAATAGCTGGAGCTGTTCGGGCGAAAGCTCAGCCTCGATAGCCGCGACTTCAGCCTCATCAAGAACCGCACCCTTCCCCACTGGCATGGGTTCGCCCTCGAAGCCCGCATCAGGGTACGCCGAAGGTGCAGAGATTGAGGTACTCCCCGTCCGACCACGGGCCCCAGCCCCAGCACCAGCAGTGTCCGACGTAGAAGCCTTGTACAAGACACTCTTCTCTCTCTCCCTCGCCCTCTCAATCCTCTTCTCAACCATCTCCCGCTGCGTCTCAATCGTATTCTCCAGCTGCCTCCTCAAGAACCACAATATACTCTCCCGCACCCCCTTAAGCAACTCCTCACGCTGCTCATCGACAATCTGCGCCTCTTTCTTCCCGCCCGCTGCAGCTCCGTCGCCTTGCCCCTCAGAGAGCGGCGAGGATCCCGACGCCCATTGGAAGAGCAGATTCGAGGCGCGCGAGCGCTTCCGTCCGTACTTCTTGTCGAGGAGCGTGGAGTAAGTTTCCTGGCGGAGGGACTCGGCGCTGGAGAGGTTGGAGATTGAGGAGGAGAGCGTGTGCAGGAGAGAGGAGGTGGATGTTGTGATGTTGTCGAGTTCGGTTGGGGAGAGGGTTTCTTTTTCGCGGGCGCTTGATGTGGAAAGGGTTGTGCGATGGTGTGGTTTGTTTCTGTTGTTGCTTGTGGTGCTGGAGTGGGCCGAGATGCTTAGGTATGACGGGCGGATTTTGTGTAGGTATGATAGGAGCGAGGTTATGTGTGTATTCTATAGAGAGGTGAGACGATTTGTCAGTTCAATTGTGCGTGTAGATTGTTTGTTTGAGGAGTACGGGGAAGACGAACGATGCGGTACGCTTCTTTGAGGAATTCATCGGCCGTTTCGGTGGTGAGCGGGCGGGTGGCTAAGGAAAGGGATTTGTTTTCCCTGTGTAGAAGATCGGTAAATGTGGGCGTCAAGTCGGTCATTGTGTTTGCTATCGAATCATGCTTTGGGGAGGAATTCGGTTGGCGTTGGCGTTGACGTTGACGTCGATGGGGTGGAGAGTCGGAGTAAATGCTGAGCTGGAAGGTTGGCGCCGATCCCGTGATCTGCACGGTGCCCTACATACACGGCTCCCAATATGTACCCCAGGTCCTCATGCCATGCTGCTCGGATAATTATCGTGTATCATGTACTGCCCCACCGGGTCGTAAATCCCTCCAGGCCCCAGAGACTCGGACTTTTATTCCGCAGAAGGAATGGAAGACCAGTCCCCTACGAGTATGAAACGTATATTCTTACCAAGTACGAGGAGCATACTATGACTCGCAGCTCGAGTAAGAACTAAGTAAAAGTGGTATCATTATGGGGTATAAATGCTAATATAACAAACACATGCAGGGTATAACACGCTATCATCAAATCATCCGACGTTCTTCGACCCAAATCTGCCATCCAGTTAGTCAACAGCTCAGAAACATGCAGCGTGAGACACATACCTCCATCTTTCCCATTTCACTTCCTTCTCGTCGTGCAATCTCCCGTGACGCCATGAGTAACAGGTCTAAGTCTTCTTGGTCCACCATCGTAATCATATCACCCTCATCTTGCATCTTGATCTTCAGCTGCATCTGGAACCCAAACTTCTCCCGAATCCGCGCCTCAAATTCTGGAAACTCGATTGTCGGCCCAATGATGATATATCGTGTGTCCTCGGAAGAATGAACCTTGACGCGGAATTTGCGCACCTCCGGCCGACGAGAGTAACCGCGGGCTGGACCGCGGCTGTGTGATCGTGTCCGTTGCCTCGCACCCATGATCTCGAACCCTGCATCTGGCGCTAGTTCCCCGTCACATGGCGAGCTACCGTACTCTTCCTCCTCATCAATGTACCCTTCTTGGTGGAAAGGGCGCCCTCCATTTGCGAGAGCCATCGCTCTTGCTTCTCCATACGCTCCATATACTCCGTACGCCCCATACGCATTTTCTGGGTAACCATTGGGTGCCAGTCCCAGACCGTCGCTTCCTCCTCTGCGGTGGCCATAGCTCTCCCGAGGGAACGCTTGTCGCTCTGGCGCAAATGCACGGGGCTGTCGGGCTGATGGGCCGCGCGGCTCTGAAGCCGTTCGTGTCGTGCCTATCCGAGACTTCTCCTGTGCGGCCGTAGTGTGTCCGTTGATCTGAGGGGGCTGGGCTCCAGGGCGATCTAAGTCTAGTTTCGGTGGTCGTAGGGCTTTGTTGGGTACAGGGCGAACGGCTATTGCTCCGCCAGCACTGCCAGATGAGCTGAGGCTTGCTTTATCGGTATCAGGTGGAGGGGTGGGAGGGAACAAGTTTCGATTCATAGGTGGTTCGGACTGCTGGCGGCTGCGGCTCGTCAGGTTCTTCTGGACTAGGTGTGACGTGGCAAACGGCACATCGCCTGGACCTCTCGCGGCTGATTCCCCGGGTGTACTAAGACGATTTGCAGCTACCACACGAGACTTGCCGAGGTAATCCTTGGCCTTGAGATTCTTTACCTTTGCCTCGTTGGGGCGGTAGACGACTCCTACCGGGATGGAGAAGACAGTGTAGCCCTATATATTTTAGCGTGGCTCAGGGGAACTCTGGGTGTGTACTCACTTCTGCTCTCTCCTTAATAGCGTCATTTATCACATCATGATCAGGGGTGACTTTCTCTTTCGAGGCATACTCAAGGTCCTTCATGCCGGGGCCAATTTGCTGGAGATAGATGTAGCATAGTCCACGATTGAACAAGACCTCGCAAGAGTACAGGCGGAACTTCAAGCCTAGTTGCTCGTAGTCGATGTAGGTGTTGCCTCGAAGATATAGCAGGGTGTCGTTGAAATTCGCCAATGCCTCCTCAAAGTCTCCTAGAAGAAAGTTCGACACGCCTTCTTGGAAGTAGGCGATAGCAAGATACTGGTCCAATCCCACAGCGCTTTGGTAGCACTCGACCTGTAGTCGTTAGTTTCATCTCATCGATATCGAAGGGGATAACATACTGCTTTCTCATGTTCACCTAGCGTGGCGTATATGACCCCGCAATTGAAAAGAATCCTCGAGGTGTCGGCAATGCCGGAAAAGGCTCGCAGGGCCAATTCGTATTCCTGGTTATCGAAATGCTCCAGGGCCTGCACCCAAGTCTCGATTTCCTGCAACTTTTTGTTAACGCCTGGGTGACTTAGATAGGGTTGCAGTAGTGTCGACATACTTGCTTGAGGGACATCTCAATGCGTTGCCAGTGCCAGTGGCAGTCTTATGTATAGGGATTGGGTAAGCGACGACTTGTTTGTCCCCCGCGTCGTGAATACCTGGCTGACACCGGCTGGATGGAAATTTATTTGCCAACTGGCAGGGGAAACGCTGGCGATTTTCCCGGACCGCACGCAGCAGTTATATGTATGCGCCAACCAACAGCCAAGGATGTGACGGGGAGGGGATCGGGTGGGCAGATGGCGAGCGTCGAGCGGGCCAAGAGAGTTTGGATGAATGGCACGGGGAGGATGGCAAGAATATCAGGCCGTGAGGCGTGAGCCCACTACTCGGCGTGGAATCAGTCAATCAAGGACAGATTAAGCAAGCAAGCAAGTTGGTGACGGACCATGCGCGAGAGCCGAAGGATGGTTTTAGTGATCCTGTTGGGTGGAGAGAAGCGATAGATCGGGTATATATTTAGATCATAAATTAAGACGCACCAGCCGCTTGACAGCGATTGGCAAGTTCAGACGAGAAGGGAACTTTAAAAACGAGTTCAACCCAGCAGCAAGAAGAGAGAAAGGACCGGAGAATTCCTTTTATTGTGCCTTGCGCGATGAACTCGACGCTGTCCAGGCCGTTGGTACCTGAAACCGAGAGGGTGGGAAATGTTGAGAAAGGAGAAGTCAGAAAAGGGTGCAGCAGGGATGCAGCGGCTAGCGAGAAGAATTGAATGGACTCGATGGATCGAGAGGGGCTGGAGAAGAGGGAGAAAAGAGACGAGCACCAGCGGCGAGAGGGGAGTGGTCGGTCTGAATGAATAACCGCCCAGCAAGTCGAGACTCTGCAGATGCAATAATCATTGGTGATGGGCGAATGGCCGATGCAGGGGAAATTCATCACAGTGCAGCACGTTGATCCTTGGCCTTTCAATGCGGTAATCAATCTTCTGCTTTTTCAATATAGTCGATATTACAGTGTACATCCCTGCCCATGTTTATAGCGAACAAACATATACTGAAATCCGGTCAAGGCCCGACCCGAGCCAGTTCCGCACCCTCACCCACAAGCTGATTGTATTCTCGACATTCTTCAGGCCACATGATGTTCGACTTCTTTCAGCAAACGGGCCCCGATGCGATTCGACAGAGATGTGAATTATGTGACAGAAACTAAGTTTCTAGCGGCCCCCGCCACGGCGCTTCTGCGCGATCTCCCTGAGGCTGGTTTCCGCCGTGACAGGCCTCGTAGCGCCTTTGCTTCACGCCGCAGCCCTGTTCTGCCCTCTGATTGATGCATGCCACAATCCTAGCCTCGGATCGGGAGCTCTGCGAAAAAAATCAATGAGGGGAATTTTGGTCCCTTCTTCGTACGGAGTATCTCACCGTAGTGATTGTGTGCAGCTTTCCTGCATATTGGCCCCGATCATGTGAACCAGCCGAGAGATATCTTTCGAACCGTCACCGTCAAGTCTTGCAGTGATCAAATCTTCAAATAATTAAGAGCATCGCATGACTCGGTTTAGGATGCTCCGTGGGAAACAGACTCTTGGTCTATCAGCTCATTGTACACATTGACATCATCACATCTAGGTATCATCAAGATCTCAATACTCATGCAAGGTTAGGGCCCCCTTTCTTCACCATCTTGAGGCCGGCGGACCGCTGGTATCAAACCATTCCCTGAGCCACTTGCTCTTGCCGCTCCTGCCATACACTCTTGCCCGAACAGGAGCACACCGTCTTGTCGTTATCCCACACCCCGGCGCTTCGAGCTATCACTCCTACCAAGGTATTGGAATCTTCGCGCCGAAACGGGCCTTCCGTACCGCGAGACAACACCATACTGCGCCCAATCAACTCCCAAACCGCCACCGGGCGGTCCAAAAACACATTGCCTCGCCCCTTCGCATCCACCTCCACGCTGCCGAAGATTCCACGCGGCTCCTTGTGTGCGTCAGCCCCAAGAAGCTTCGACTTCACCGCCTCCCAAATGCCGCCGGTAGACTCCGCCCCTCTGGAGATGTCTCCTGCCTCTCGTACTGTGGCCCAATACTTGCCCGGCGCCAATCCGTTGATGGTCAAATCGACCAGCGTCATATGAGGCGATACTTGAACCATGCGCGCCAACCCTCGGACCTTATTGGAGACTGTCGTTGAGTGTGTTTCGAGGATACAGACTGCGGAACCTATCATCCACCAAAGCTTAGCTGATGTCGAAGTAATGAAACAAAGCGAGGCGCAGCCCTGTAGATCGGAAACGACATACTGTTTGAGGTACCGCTGCCTCGTAGAATTGCATCTCGACCGGTGCCCTGGATAGCTGTGACGATAGAGCTGGGTGGCGCGGTGCCTTCAATAAAGACGAGTTGATCCTTGAGATTCGCTTCGACCTTGTTGACGCCTAGAAGGAAGATCCAGATGTTTCAGCTAAATTTCGATAGGTGTATGTCTGACTCATACCTTGTAGCTGGTTCAATGCCTGAGAGATGTCCTTGACACAGCTCTCACAGCTCATCGGAACCGCAAAGGTCGTCTACCTGCGTCAGTCTCCTTGTTTGAGCGCGATTCATCGAGTGATTTCATACCTGAAATGGTTCAATCATGGTGGCTCGGCTTTAGCAATAGCAAGGACAATCTATAGTAGAGAAACAGAATGTTTGTTGTTCAAGGGCGATGGCGGGACAAGCGGGGTGATTTGAAATCACAGGCTGATTGCCTGACGCTTCAGGCACCGTCGGCTTCCCCAGTCCGATAGCGTCATGGGCTCCATTTTTCCACTCCGAGTCTCCGACCCTTTCTCGACCTCACGCAGTCCACCCTCACAGACGGCAATCTGCTGCAATGTCCAGCTCCAAATCTAGATGGGCCGACGACGATTCCGAGGCAGAGGCTATTGCCGCTCAACGCAAACGAGAAAAGGATGAGAAACGACGAGCCAAAGCTGAGAAGCAACGACAACAGGAAGAGCTGGCCAAACTACAGGCAGCGCGGAGTCAGTCCGCCAATGCCGGCCCCAATGGCGACGCCGATGCACCTCCGACGAAACGCCGGCGACTTTCAAATGAGCAGCACCAGCAACAGCCGGAGTCCGACGTGAACTTGCAACCGAATCAGGGCAAGTCAAGCTTGCTACAGTTCCCCGTGTTCGAATGGGGACCGTGTCGCCATGTGGACAACTTCGAGCGATTAAACCACATCGAGGAGGGCTCGTACGGTTGGGTCAGTCGGGCAAAGGAGATTGCAACCGGAGAAGTGGTCGCATTGAAGAAGCTCAAGATGGACAACTCCCCTGATGGATTCCCCGTCACAGGTCTGCGGGAGATCCAGACCCTGCTTGAAGCTCGGCATCAGAACGTCGTCTATCTCCGTGAAGTAGTGATGGGCAACAGAATGGACGAGTGAGCCCCCCAACACCCTCCAATATACCTTTGCACTGAATCCTTTCCCTCCTCATCTCCACTCTGCGCACCCCTTTCTGCCCTGAAAAGTACCAGATACACGGGATTAACCGTCCACCCGATGGGGGGTTCGATCCCCGCGCCCCCCTCACCCCATTCTACAGAGTCTACCTCGTCATGGATTTCCTCGAACACGATCTCAAGACCCTCCTCGACGACATGCGCGAGCCCTTCCTCCCCTCCGAAATCAAAACGCTCCTCCTCCAATTCATCTCCGGCCTCGACTTCCTCCACTCTCAATGGATTATGCACCGCGACCTGAAGACCTCCAACCTCCTCATGAACAACCGCGGCGAACTAAAAATCGCCGACTTTGGAATGGCGCGCTACTACGGCGATCCGCCGCCAAAGCTCACACAACTCGTCGTGACGCTCTGGTATCGGTCCCCCGAACTGCTCCTTGGAGCTGAAACCTACGGCCCGGAGATAGATATGTGGAGTCTGGGCTGTATCTTTGGAGAGCTCCTTACAAAGGAGCCGTTGCTACAGGGCAAGAATGAGGTTGATCAAGTGTCCAAGGTACATACACACCTTTCATCCATTCTGATCGTGTCCTGGCTCTAACCAAGTCCCCACTCAGATCTTCGCCCTAACCGGGCCCCCAACACCCCAAATCTGGCCAGGATTCCGCTCCCTCCCAAACGCCAAGTCACTCCGCCTCCCACCTACACATTCCGCCCCGCCAAGGGGAACAACACCACCTCTACTTCCCCGCTCGAAGTTCTCCATCCTCTCCAACGCCGGTCTCCAACTCATCTCTTCTTTGCTCGCGCTGAATCCAGCTTCGCGACCAACGGCCGCCGAGTGTCTCAAGCATCCGTACTTCCGTGAGGAGCCGCGGCCGAAGCCGAAGGAGATGTTTCCTACTTTCCCGTCCAAGGCGGGTATGGAGAAGAGGAGAAGGCGGGAAACGCCAGAGGCGCCAAAGAGGGGGCAGGAGGCGCCGAAGCTGGACTTTGCTAGTGTATTTGGTGGGCAACCTGGTGGGGATGCCGGGGAGACAGGAGCCGGTTTTGCCTTGCGCTTCGGCTAGGCGGTTTGGAGCTTCTTTCTATTTCATTTGATCTTCATCCCGGGTGTAAGAGACTACGAGAATCTAGAGGATAGCTTGACCCTCAATTAAACTAGTCCTTGATATTCAAGTTTCGGCTCAAGGTTATCCTACAGAGTACACATATCGCCAACGGAAATATCCATATCAATGGCTGTTTAAGCCACGTTTGCCAATATGCCTCCGGTCCATAACCATTCAGAAGCCTTGATGCCGTAGTAATATGCCCCATAGCGGCGTGTTCTCACCGCAACAAATATTGGTCGAATGGAGAAACGATCGCGGAAAGTTAGATTCATAACCAACGAACGAAAATACGTCAAGAAAAGTAATGCCGGTGCAACAAAGAGTATGTGACGAGGTACTCTTCTGTCGAGTCGCTTCCCTCTCGGTCCCCTCGAAGTGGTAGTGGGCTTGGAAGCCCCATCGGCCCTCCAGGGCCAATGATTTCGGGAATTTCTTGTGTCCGTAACGAAAGGGCGCGATCAAGACCAGGGCCACTGTGCAATCCTCCATCGCCTGAAAATGCTCGCTCTCCTTTTATCGGGTTGTCGCCCCTGTCGGGTCGGAGATCAGTCGATTTGCCGTCAACAAGGAAATACTCATCTCTCAATGACGGCAAAGACGTACGGTCGCCCTTATCCAGTGGTATCCAAGGATTGATTGGTCCATTTGCGTCGTCCTCACTGAGACTATTAGGGCTTGGGTCTTCGTCACTGCTCTTGCTCCCGGAGAGATCGCTATCATCAAGACTATTCAGCGTAAGGAAATAATTCAGGTCTCCAATGTCCCCAAGAGCGGCTTCAGGGACAGCTACATTGTTCAACTGCTAGTCTTTATCAGCGGGGGACACTTTGAGTCTGTTGGGTCCCTTACACATTCCAGTACTGTTTCCTCTTCATGAAGCGACCCTGTGTCATCCGCGATGTTATCCGTATGCGGGGTCTCCGGTACAGATGTATCCTTAGCAGGAAGTTCTATCGCTTCTTCCTCAATAGCACTCTCGTCGTCTGGCGTCTGAGTAGTGTGAGGGTTCTCCGGGGCAGTGGGGGAAGCGACGCAAGAAATGGAAGTCACATTAGTCTTCTCGACTGGCACACCGGGCTCCAAGGTTTCCGGAATGTCACCGGCTGGCGGGTCCGCCATTGCTTCGTCTAGAGGAATTGCCGCATCAGAGATACCAGATATCAACGAGCCTATGCTGGACAAACTTTCCACGGGAGACCCGGATCCTTCATCGGGAGGCGTGGAAGTAGAAGTTGTGGCAAGGTTCACGGCTGTTTGTTCCTCTTGCACATCAAAATGCGCATCAACACGGGGAGGGTTGTCCGAGTCTGGTGTCACAGGAGATGAATCTTCTCCCGGAGAATCTTCCGGCGTCGGGGACAATCCATTAGTGAGAGGCCTACCAGCCTCCGTGCTCAATGTGGGTAATGACGTGGGAGGAGATGGATGCAGTATGGTGTTGTCTCGCGGTACGGAAGGCCCGTTTCGGCGCGAAGATTCCAATACCTTGGTAGGAGTGA
>Ga0115853_100314_pt1 | contig 15073 bp, 18 predicted proteins | sample InSIn5gowninarea_FD_83867 | JGI IMG/M metagenome (GOLD analysis project Ga0115853, IMG submission 83867)
CAATTTTGGGTAGTTAGGGATTTATGCTCGTAAATCTTGGATTGTAACCGAGATTATTTTGGGGACTCTTGAAGTTCTTTTAGTAAATAGAGGAGATGAATAGGAATGTTTTTTTTTTTATGGTTTAGTTCGTTGAGTTCATGATGGAGAGGTTGGCTATGCCTTGTTAAAATAAAGCATGTAGCATGTGGGTAAATCAGAGTTTGGAGGTTACGAATGTATAGTTCTATTATTCAATGAAGCAAAGAAACTCATAAAAATTGTTGTGTGCTTACTCTTATACAATATATGTGTAATGTGTTTAATTTTTTGATGGATGTGTAGCTAATGGAAAATAAATTAATCTCTATATGAACCTAATAAAGAAGATTGAGTGAAATCTGTGTGAATGGAAGAGTTTTATTCTTGTACATGAGTTTAATTTGACCGTAGACTGAATGCATTCTATATGAATATCGCACAGGTGATTGGGTAGAAATTATTAATGGATTTCAAATCATTGCAGATGAACAAAGATCAGTTGGTTAGAATCCAAGAATAATTCCAATTTCCTTTAAATACCACGAGCAAGGTTCTCTATGGGAGTTAACCCTACACAAAAGAAAGAGGAAGATTGAGTGTGCATAAACTCTATGTGAAAAATAGAGTATGGGAAAGGATTATAGATTTGTAAAATTGAGTTGTGAAGAGAGGTGTTTCCATAGGAATTTTAATTATATAGCAAAGGATTTCAAGAATTTTAATTTTGTAGAAAAGGATTCTATATATGTGCATTAGGGAGGGTTTAATTTCTACTGAAAAATGTGATGTGGAGAAAAAGAAAATTGTCATTGAGTTTATGGTTTTATTTGTGAGAAAATGAGGGAAAATTCAAAGAATTTGGGATCTGGGTTTTGTGTAGAACGGAGTATATTGTGTGATATGAGAGTGATTTTCTTAGAAAAATCCTAGTTGAAGTGATTCGTGGGGTTTTTCAAAAGGTGTTTTACAGAGAAAAAATGTTGCCTAATCGTTTTGTAGCGAATCAAAATAATTTTCAAAGGAGGACGCTACCAAATCTTTTGGTAGCCAAATATTTTGGAAGTGCAAATTATAAAGAAGGGTTGCAAGGTGAGAGAAAATATTTTGACAACTATGTGGTGTTAACAATTTCAAATAGGCAATGCCAATTTCATCCTATAGTGACCTGATGTTGTGCTGAGGAACTTTGTAAATGAAATATATCAGAGGGAAGGGTTGGCGTGGTTAATTATGTTTCTAGCCTTCCTAAAAGGAAAGATTGGGATTGTGGGTGGCCATTGAGGCTATCAAGTGGTATCAAATCTTGAACACTCTTTGTATAAAATAGAGTTTGCAGTAGAATCAAATCTGATTGAGGTAAAATAGTTTATGTTTTTCAATTTATATTGAATAGAGGATTGATGATCGTGGATTGAACTACTTTGGACATATGATCCTTTGAGCATATGGAGGAAATCTACTTTTGGAGAAAGTAGATTTGTTTGTTTGAAGACAAATCTAGAAAGAAGCATGTTCTTAGTTGAAGGACATGGAAGACTGGAACATCAAGGTAGAGTCAGCAGAGAAAACTCACAGTAACAACCCTGTAGTCAGAAGGTCATTTGGAAAAGACAGTGTAGAGGAGGATACTTGAAGAAATTGGTAAGTTTATTGTTTTTATGCTTTTGAAAATATGTTTTTTCTTTTGATGAGGTAACAGATGAAAAGAAAATTAAAGTTTGAGATTGTAAAGAGTTGTGACAAGGAACCCACAACAGAGAGAGTGTTGTAAATATTCCAATTACAGATTGGAAAATAAGTGTGAATAGTGAAGTTCTCAGAAGGGGAAGGTGATTGCAAGAGAAAGCTTGAAAGGAGCCATGAAGCTCAAGAGGTTCTGAGAGAAAGGACCAGTAAAATGCCAAAAGGAAGGACTTAGAGAAGGGTTTGGTGAGGTGTTTGTGGCAAGGTGGAAAGGACTTGTCCTTGTAGAGGCTAACAGTGCAGTTCACAAGGAGTTTAAAGAAACTTAGAGAAGAGAAGATGACTATCAATAGTCATGCAAGGGGTTCAAAGGAAAGTCACAGTGAAAGGGAAAAATATGTCAAATCAAATGGCATAAGAAGGAGGATGAGTGAGAAGGAGTATAACATAGAGGTTTTTGAGATCAAGTAAAGATTCGGTAAGTTGATGGAGTTGTTATAGAAGAGTGAGGAAGACAAATGGTTTGGGTGGACATTGGGTAGGAAGAACATGAAATGGTGTACTCTACAGTTGAAACTAAGACAAAGGACAATCGCTCAGTTCAAGGAAGAACTCAGGTTAGTTGAGTATAAGAAAAAGGTTTACATATGTGAACTTAAGAAAGGATCTATCCTTGGAGAGAGTGATGAAGAATCCAGTGAAAGTCCTGTGAACTATTTAGAGATTTCAAGTTAGGATGAGTAGTTGATGACTTAAACATCAACTAAGGATGAAAGTCCTTATGGCGTTGTTACTAATAAATGGTGTGTGTGTGTGTAGGTCATAAAGATGATGAGGATGGATAGCTACCTATTACTGACATGGAGATAATAAAAGAGAATAACCTAAATTTGGTTTCAAGTAAAGAGAATTAAGAGGTAATGAGGAAAGATGAGGAAACATGAGCTCATAGAGATAATGTGAAAGTACTTGCCCAACATTGTCATTTTGAAGGACAACCATTACAAACCGTCATGAAGGATCAACATTTGGTTGTAGAAGGGAATGAGACATCATCATCTCATATAGGTAATCAAACTAAAGATTACATACAAGTGGAAGATGTAGTTGTTAATGAGAAACTAGAAGGGCTTGTTACTGTAGAAAATAGGGTAATCTTAGTTTCTAAAATTCCCCAAAAAGAAAGTATATATCAATCACTACAATTTGTTGGAATTAAAGAGAAAGAACAACTACTGAAGCTTGCGAAGTTTGCACCAAAATTACAGTTGAGAAGAATGAAGAGGAAAATGTATTTACAGTACCTAGTGAAATTGAAAATTTTGAATTGAATGATTTAAATGAATGTGTGGATATAGTACAATCCTTAGATGACTGGTTGACAAAGGATGTTGATAAAAGACATGAAGATAGTTTCAAAAATTATCTGAATATTTCAAATCAACCTATGAAGATGATGTCACAAGCATCCATTGAGGTTGAGAGGTCTTATGTTTTGAATACTAGTGAATTATGTTTGATTTCAGGTTTCCCAAGCAAGGAAGAAGAATAGTTATTGAAAAATATTATAGAAGTTGAAAAGGACAAAGGTATGAAAGAACAACAGAATGAAGGTTATGTTATAAAGGAGGAAGAAACAAAATTGTTTCAGTTATGTAGCCAGTCCAAGAATTACATACAACTAGGGAACTAAGAATTGTTTCAGTTATGTAGCCAGTCCAAGAATTACATCAAGAAACTAATTTTTTATCTTGATTGTGAAGAACATATTTTCGATTGAATCTCAAAGAATACTTATCTGAATCGAATGAGACTTGTTTCATTGTGATCTAGAAGTGAAAATCTTTCATATGAACTCAAGTTGACTTTTTCGAGTTTTTGACGAAATTTCATCGACCGTGCATGGATTTGAGGCTGTATGGCCTATGTTCATCAAATTTGACAGTTCGAGCAACAATGAAACACATTGGGATGTGATACCAAGTTCATATCTTACCTATTTGAACACTCAAGCTTTCAGAAAGTTTTTGTAAGTTGTAATTTTCAAGCTATCTTCTTGTGACTCTTCACCTCCCCTCGAGCCTGTAACTGGTGAATCTTCGAATGATCACAGAATAAGTTCTACTCATCCGAATTCGATTCTGTAAGTTTCTATGGGTTCTAGGAGGCGAGAAGAAGTGATGAGAAAAAACCCATTTTAAGATTTTTTGGACAATCAACTGTGACTTTTCAACTTCCACTCGATATCTCAAAATTGGAATATTTTCATTTCCACTCATCCGTTTACGAAACTGAAGATAGTTCTGGAAAGCTTATGATTGAGAGAAGACATGGTCAAAAACCCATTTTCAAATTTTGAGTTTTTCACCTCCGAAAATCCTTGTGACTCTTCACCTCCCTCGAGGCGGAACCATGAGCCCGGGACCCCGGAGAAATTTTCGAAACATGGGTTTTCATTTTTTAACCCCAATATTCCACTTTCTCTCGAAACTTGAACCAAATGAAAAATTGGTTGCTTATTCCATGATAACCTGCACTTGAGCTCGAAAAACCCATTTTGACAAAATTCCAAAAAAATTTCGAAGGCAAAATGAAAAAAACCCAACTTAGTTTGTCAAAACTGAGTTTTGACAAGAAATACTAACTGAATTTTTTGAAGTTTCCATTTTCAAGCAGACATCTGAGATCCAAGACAAGGCCCAATCTTCCATATGAGAGCATTTTCCTCCTCCCTAGGTATCCAGCTTCAGTATGCATCTGACCGGGGCAGATTCCGACACCCGAGTCAATTTTTATCCACCTCCCAGCCTCCTTCACTATCCTAGCGCACCTCTGTCTCACTATTGGCTGACAGTGAGGAGAGAGTGCACTAGGGTACCCTACAAGGGTAGAGAGAGGTGGTCTAGGGTGCCCTAGTGCACTCTCTCCTCACTGTCAGCCAACATCAGAGAGGAAGTGCGCTAGGATGACCAATTTTGTCGAGAGGTGAGTTCCGGGAGCACCGAGAATCGGATTCCGGTGCCGTCAGTTTGTGAGGGTAGAAGACTCACAGGGCTAGGGGATGTTCAAGGTTTCGTCGAAAAATTCCAAATTTTTATATCCCTTATTGATTTTGTCGCAGCCTCCTTTCACTGTTTCAGAAGAAAATCACCTCGATTTTTGCGAAAACTGAGTTTTGACAAAATTTGGCTGAAAAATCAAAATCCTCCGATTTCGAAACGATTTTTGGGTTTTGTTCATCTCTTCTAGTGGAGATGAAATAAACTCACCAATTTGTAAAATTCCATTTTTTTTTTCTCTAGAGTGATTTCAATCTCAATTTGTGAACAGGCCAGAAACTGAGCCCGGGGCCCGAAAACTCAAAAATTCAAAGTGCTCCGTTTCGAACCAAATTTCAAGGGAAGGTCAAATATGACTAGTAAAGTTATTATATGGACTCATAACATCGAGAAACCTCCCACAAAATAAGTTATTCATGATTCAAGTGGAAAACATGCTCTTTCTTCAATTTTGGGTCCGAGCCTTCCAAGCTCTTCCAAATTCAGTTAGATGACCCCCAAATTCCGGTATTTCGATTCTGGTCTATCCTAATATGACTGGGAAACATAAAAAGTACTTTCATCAATCAAGAAAGAATCAGCTAAGTCTCATTTTTCATCTTATTGTCAAGTCATCTCCAAAATTATGATCGAAAAACAAGTGTTTAAAGAATAACTTTTTATAACTTAATTTTTTGGAGATCTTGTTACTTTTGTAAGGATGAGATGTTTGTCTTATAACTATGTTTATGTTTTAGGAGCATCATGGCATCAAGTTCAATGACCAAGAACATCAGCAAGACTGTCGAAGAGTCCATCAAGGGAGATGGAATATGGATTTTTTCGGACACGGAGTGCAAAACAGACAAGAAGCTCTGCTACACATGGACAGCCCTATTTCAACCATTTTAGGACAAAGATATTGTTGTGCTACTCCAGAATGATGCAAGCAATGAGTTAAGTAAAGAAGTTTACAAGAATATCATCAAATCAGGGCTGCACAGAGCCACAGTTAAGACCCCTATTTTGTCATGTCTGGATGTTATACTATGGATTACAAGAAAGATCGACCATCAACATCGATCGATTTTGAATGCCGAAGGGAAAGTTGTGGCTAACTATAAGCCTTCCTTGATAAACCAAATATATCATCTTAAGGAAGCAACTGTTAAGATATCACCCGACTGGCTCAAGCAAAAGAGTGAATCTGCAGATATGCTTACAATATTGAAAGGATGGTGGTCTGAGGGTAATTTCAGAAGCAAACCTGCCAATGTTGAGTGGAAGACTTCCAAATTCAGAAAGACAGTGCAAATTGTTGTAATCTTGCTCTCTAGATTGTTTGGGAGGAAGGATGGATCCACCTTTCCCGACAAATGGATTCCCATCATTTATCAGATAATGACCAGCGGAGCCACTCTGAACTGGGGAGAACTAATATCATCCAATTTGGACAATCAGTTGAAGAAAGTACACAAAGAGCATCAATTTTACATGTCCACATATATAATGGATGTAATATGTGCTAACATGGAATTCCCATCACTTGAGTGGAAATGGGAGCCAAGTCTACCTTCAGTTCATGTCTACTACAAAATGTTATGGGAAAACAAATACAAAGAAGATTATGACCAAATTTGCAATAAGTTTTTTCCCTCCTTGTATGATGCACTATTTGGTGAAGAAATACCATGTTTGTCACCGGCAGGACAAGCACTAGTAAAAGAACTTGGAGACTAGTACATGACTCCGACCAGAGTGTATATAAGAATTGCAGGGAGCACCAAGCCTCCCCATTGGCTACCACATTTTGTACCTGACTCGTTGTTGTTACAAGAAGTTGCTTATCAAACATTCATAAATGGTGTGGTTGCTTCACTTCATAAGCACAAGAAGGGACTTTGGCCTCAATTTCCATTGATGACACAAGTGTCCAAAATAGAAAATCACAAACAGGCCAGGGAGGAAGTCAGTATACTCTCCTCATATAAGTTTCAAGAAGTATCTTTCAGAAGACATGACCCCCAGGAGAAACTGAAAGAACATCTCCAACAAGTCAGATTTCAATGGAGCTACTCCCATGAAAACTTGTTGCCCGGGGAGTTGAGTCAATAGCAGGTATTGTTCAAATCAAGGATCCCTACCCCAGACCAAATGTCTCAAATTGACAGAGAAGCAGAACAGAAGAAAGCCATAGAGGTGAAATGTAAAACCTCGGGCGGAAAGTTGAACATAGTGAGGATAGATGATGAGGAATCTTCTTCCTCTTCCTCAATGTCTCTATACAACATTGAATCAAATGAAAAACATTCAAAAGTCTCATCTCGAAGAACTCCTATCATGATAGAGAATCAGGGTCCGGAACAACTTGATGAAGTTCATAGTTCTCCGACAGCGGACAAGAATCAGTCCGAAAGGCACTCTCAAATCCAACAGACAGAAGAAGATCAGTTGAATTACAACATTGATGAAGTATTTGAAGCCTTTACCTTCAATCTGAGCAAAAAGGAGGTAAGTCGGAAACGAATTAGAAATGAGAGGCAGGATGATGGAACTTACAAAGAAGTTCAGGAAGATGAGATTCTATTTGAAAGAATAGAAGAAGATCCAGTTACAGTAGCCACTGCTTCAGCCACATTGTCACAAGCTACTGCACACAATATCAATGTGTTATGCGAGAAATTATCTCAAGCTAAAACTGATAATCATAAGCTTAAAGAAGAGATTACCAATCTCAAAGCTGAGATACATAAAAGGAGAAAAGTAGAGGATGAGACCACACCGCTTCGGGAAACTATTTTGGATCAGCATGAAAAGCTCTATGATGTAAAAATGGAATGCTTCGACAAAGTGAAGAAAATGGCTAATAAGGTGAAAATGATAGATAAACACCTCCACATTGTTTCTCAGACACATCAGAAAATGAGAGACCTGCAAGAAAAGATCATAGAACTCGATGAATGGAGAAGCACTAAAAAGGATATTCCTATTCATCTCCTCTATTTACTAAAAGAACTTCAAGAGTCCCCAAAATAATCTCGGTTACAATCCAAGATTTACGAGCATAAATCCCTAACTACCCAAAATTGATTTCTAAATATATAAACTTTAACTTAATAGCTTCTCGAAATATAAAAACACATTCCTAGATCTTTTTATGGTCATCTCCTTCAGCTTGGGATACAATTATTATACATTCTAATTCTAATAGACTAATTATGAGAGAACTCATATATCTTTATAAATAATTTACAAATTAACCCCTCTTTGGGTTAGTGTCAAGACCTGATGGTTAGACTAAAATTTAATGCTTTGAATGAGAAAAAGATGCACATGCATCACCCAACCATTCCTATTGACCCACCTCTTTGAGGATACTATCTTAGAGAAAGGTTGACTCAATTACTGTATCTTAGGAAGGGTTAGCTAATCCTTCCTCTTGAGCTACTTCTTTGAGGATATTATCCCGTAGGAAGGGTGACTTGATTACTCTATGTGAGGAAGGGTCATCCAAACCTTCCTATTAACTGACGTCTTTAGGGATACTATGCTAGATGAATGGCTACAATATTATGATGTCTAAGAAAGGGTCATCTGATCCTTTCTCTTAAACCAACTCTCTAAGGATACTATCTTGGAGGAAGGGTGACTTAACTACTAAATATGAGGAAGAGTCATTCGACCCTTCCTAATGACCAACTTGTTTAAGGATACTATCATGGAGGAAGGGTGACTCAATTACTCTATCTAAGGAAGGCTCATCTGGTCATTCCTATTGACCCACCTATTTTAGGTTACTATCCTTGAGGAAGGGTGACCTAATTTCCATATAAAAGGATGGGTCATATAACCCTTCCTCCTGACCCACCTCTTTGAGGATACTATGCTAAAGGAATGGTTAGTTGATTACTATATCTATGGAATGGTCATTTATCCCTTCCGCTTAACCCACTAATTTCAAGATATTACATTGGAGGAAGGTTCACCCCATTACTATATCTTGAGATAGGGTTGTCTAACCCTTCTTCCTAACCAATCACTTAGACGATTCGATCCTAGAGGATCAGTGATCCGATTACTATATCTGATAAAGGGTAGTTTGACCCTTTCTCTTGAGCCACCTCATTGAGGATACTATACTGGAGGATGGTGATGCGATAACGATATCTAAAGAATGGTCTCTTGATCTAGAGGATCAGTGATCCGATTACAATATATAATAAAGGGTAGTTTGACCCTTTCTCTTGAGCCATCTCATTGAGGAACCTATACTAGAGGATGGTGATGCGATAACGATATCTAAAAAATGGTCTCTTGATCTTTCTTATTGGGATACCTCTTTAAAAATTCTATGTCGGAGGGAGGGTAGCCAAATTACCATATCTAAGGAAGGGTCACCCATACCATAATATTGGCAAACTTCTTTGAGGAACATATCCTGGAAGAAGGGTGACCCAATTGTTATATCTAAGGAGGGGTCACTCCACCATTCTTATTGACACACCTCTTTGAGGAAACTATCCTAGAGGAATGACAATTTGATTAATATAACTGAGGAGGGGTGTTGTTTGGTATTTGGTGGAATGATTTCTTGGTGGAAAGTATGGAATGAACTCCTTCCTTACTTTAAGTGAGGAGGACAATAAGCAAATATATGATGAAATTGTCTATCTAGTTAGTGGAGCATCCAAAACATAACCATATGATACAAAAAGTATTCAAACTAAATTAAATTAAATCAAATGAGAACAAAACAAAATACCAAAATAGTTAGCAACTCTTGCTTGTATTAGAGTCCAATGAATGAGGCTACAATAGGCACCCAAGGTAAAAAGGAAGAAGGCCTCCCAAATGAACCCTTGGGGAGGGTCCCTTACCTTCTCTTCTACAAAAGAGATGTGAGGTGAGCTTCTTGGCCTAGAGAGGAAATGCCAAAACCATGAGGGAATTGGTGACAAGAAGAGAAAGAAAGCTTCAAGGATGGATTTATTCTTCAGAGACAATATTTCTATCATAACAATGCTCTTTAGTTCAACCTTGTTTAAGCATGGATGAGCCTTATATTTATAGGAAAAAGCATGGAGTCAAAAACCTCAAAATATCTTGAGCTTGGTCTTGGGGAATTAATGGTGAGAGGATGTTTAAGGGGGGGAAGAGGTAACTTGTTCTCCCCTCCAAATCTTGGGATATGTGGGGGAGAATTTGAGAGTACCTCCTCCCTTCTAAACCATAAATGCCATCCCATCTCAGTCCTTTGTGGATGGGGGGTCTAATCCTAGTTTTTTGGGATGCTTCACGACAGTGCAATGTTTTTCCCATTTCTTGTGGTGTTCGACGCAACCCATGGAAAAAAATCCACGTGGTCGTGATAAAACCATTTTTAAAGGTTATTCTTGAAAATTTGGGTTGGCCCAATTGCAATACTTTGGCCTTTTGAAGGTGAAAGTTTGTTGGATAGTGTATGTCTTGTATCTGGATGATGAGAGGAGGATGAATTGCCTCACAATGGTGATAATTTGGTGTTAATAGATTCCCCCTAATGACTGAGGGTAGAGAACAAGATTTGAGGATCAGATCAAGGTAAAAAAAAAGGGCTTTGATTAGATCTGAGATCTGATCTAAAAGAGGAATAAACTAGTGTTCTTCCTCAATAGAGTTGCCACCTATTAAGATGGGATTTTCCCTCTTAGAGAAATGAATCTCCTCAGATTTCTTCCTCAAAATCTGAGATAGATGAAGGAACAAACTATTGATCTTTAATAATCTTGATTTAAAGTAAAGTTGTTATGCAAGAAGGGAGTATCTAGCTCACCTTTATCCTTCTCTCTTGAAGTTCCAATCACTCCATTAAGATGTCCTCCATTCCACAGATTCGGTCCCGCAAATACAAACAAAAGACAAAAGAACAACTTCCCACAAGTTTAACCCATTTAACACATATAATAATATAAATTTGAATGGAATAACTCAAACATTCAATATGAAATTGACACGGAATGTTTAAGGGGAAAGCATATATTCCTTCATTAATATCAAGAAGTTTACATAAGATAGCCTGATGTAGTCACTCCTTGATCCTCCTTGCCTGCAGCCTCGATTCTCAATTCGACAGCATAACGATGCTCTCTAATCACAAGATTTCTCTCCCCTTCCTCCATGAAATGGATTGTATTTATAGGGCTTGAGTGATAAGGTTATGGATAGGAAGGGATGATTTGAACTACAGATTCTTCCAATTCCCAATCCAAAATATCCGGGATTGACCCAATCCTTAGCCCTTTCTCGAAACTTCTAGCCATTTTTAGTGCTTCTGGAATCAACGCGGGTTCTACACAAGCAGGTAGTGTTGCAATGCGGGTTTCACACTAGACAGTAGCGTTACAACATGGGTTTCACACTAGCCAGTAGCGTTGCAACATAGGTCATCAATATTCAAGTAGCGTTGATCCTTTTTTAGCTAGATTTTCATGGAGAAAGATGTTTTTTAGTATTTCAGCCCAACTTCTAATGCAGAGGTGGCGAAGCTTGATATCTCCCTGGTAGTCCATACCCTCATAAGGGTACAGGTCAATAGCACCTATGCACCTATGTCACACCTCCATATATCTAGGTGTATAGATGGCCCTCATAGGCCCCTATCCATATCGCAGTATTAGTGCCACCCACTACTACATTTGTGGTACTATCTTCCCTGTCTCCTCCACTACCCTAGGTGTACAAATTAATGATATGTGCTCCATGAAGAAATACACAAGCATTTATTTAAAGCAGAAAGAACCGGCCCCACTGGTGTACCATCCTAACTACTCATACATCCCCACTAGCATCAAGTTGGCCGAGGCCATAGGGGATCCCTCTAGGACCCACTCAGCCAACCTCAACTTCCCACCTGTGGTGTGGTGGGTAGATATCGATCCACTAATCTTGACCACCAACATGGCCACCACTATAGTGGTCACATCCACTATGTGACCAATCACCAGTGATCCATCACTAATCACATCTAGCACATCCCTACAATGCCACGCTTCCAACACCACCAAAGTCACTTGACCACCAAGTGATAGATGCATTTCCTCCCAAATAACCCTCACTAGAGCCCCATAAAGAAGTATAAATCATGTACCTAGAGAGGTAACATCAAAAACCTGCTCCTTCGGTCTCAATATCTGGATCAGTAGATCAAGTAGATCCTCTGACGATCAAATCCACCCACACCCAAAGAACTTTAGGAGCCATCCTCTTGAATTTTCTTGCCACACATGTCGTTGCTCCACACATCATCCCAAGTACATGCCCAATCCCTCTCCCTCCATGTCATGAACATCTCAGCACCTACAACCACAAAAAGAGATGTATTTTAATCCACCATCAACCCATGAACAATTTTTTGCATATTTTAAAAGATTTTTTTTCTCAAATTCATGCAACCCTCTCAAGGATTGCTTGTGCCAATCTTCGTGACTATTCATATTACAGTCGAGAAGATAGGAGTGGGAGTTAACCTATTCAGCCACACCACTTTTCTATGCAATCGAATAGTGAAACTCTTGTGTCTTTGTGTGGTGAAATCATATAGATCTCGTGTAGATCTACAAAGGGGAATGACAAACCCCTGTGCTGACTGGAAAGAATTAGACTGGGGCCTCCCACAAGTCCTTGTCCCCCCTAGCTAAAAATATGAATGAAAAAAAATGAAGAGGATAGGATGAAGAATTGCCTGGCTCTCCCTGCATGTCAATCCAGCTCCACAAACTCCCAAAATAAGAAAAAACACTCTCAACTATATTTGGATGGCCCATGAGGAATAGTATAAATGAATTTAAATTTTGGTCCCCACCTCTTATTTATAGGCCTTCACCATACATCTCAGATCCCATACATGAGCATAAGATATCCAATAAATGCACTATCATCTCCATTGGAATCAACTTGACATGACCTTCCTCATGGTAAGATTCATTTCACAAATAGCCCACATCTATTTGGGTGTCATTTTTCTAGAATCAATGAAAGTATGCACACTTTCATAACTTCAGTTTGTTAATATTTTACTTATGAAACTTCTTTCTTTCTCCAAATAGTATCATGCTTGCATTTGTTCTCACTTGTGCAAGAAAAAATTGCGGAACGACCTTTGAGGCAACACTTCAGGTAACTCCTCCACCATCATGTAGAAACGCCACTATTCCCATTGGATCACCTCTATATTTCTACCAACATCCAATATGAAAGATCCACACCATCCTGACATGTAGAAACACCATTCACTTTGCTTGAGGCTCATGTCCGACAGTCACTCAATATCTCCATGGTTTCCACCTCTAAAGTAATCCCATTATTTACAATCACCCATGATTGTTTCTCATCACTATCTCACCAAATCGGTAATCTATTCATCCCACAATACTAGCTTCAAATAGCCACATCCTCTCTCTCCTTTCCATGATTTCTAGCCACCCGCTTCAAACTCCTGAGAAGCTTATAAGTATGTAACTATGTGTGGATTTTCAGTTGAGACTGTCTCATTCCATTTGGCCCACCACCACCATCACTCTACAATGACCATATATACAATTTCTCTCCCATCACCGACCTCCAAGAAGACCCACCAAGGGGCCCACTCTCATGCACAGGAACCTTTGATTCCCCATTCTTCATATCAACAAGCATGAATTGCATGGCATTTTTAGGGGAACTTGTCTTTTTTTCTAGTCACAAACCATCATTTGCGACATGTCCAAGTTCAATATGACATTTTCCACCACTGTTATTGACAAGGATCAATCACTACAACTATACCACATCTTGTACAACTACAAATACACACATTGCACAACAAGAATAACAACCACCACAATTTTGCCACCCAACAACACCTTGAGTCACTCTTGATTCCAAAAAATCACCTTGTGTTACTTGCCATCCTAACAAGTTCCCCATATGACCATTGATTCAAGTTTTACTTTTTGCTTATCAGTCTCATTTGCCACAACAACCTTGTTTCCCCAATTGTGCCCTCTCACCACTGGTCTTTCCTACACTCCTATTGATTGCTTCCACGAACCCACCCATATTATGGTGTCCTGATCAAGGGAAGTCTAGAGCCTCCTTCCCCAACCATGTAATCTTGGTCTTCTTACTAATTTCAGCATGTATTATCCATTCTATTACTTCCATGATAGTCCACTACTATTTCCAAAATCCCATCAATGTTGGCATAACAATATGGGAGTCTACATGTTACATCTTGATGACTACCCTAGTGCCCCCCATGCATACATTACATGGTCGACCTTGGATTTGGCTGAGAGAATCACCATTTCTCTTTGACCCAATACACTCCCCTTTGGGCTCGACTCCAACAAAAGTTCATTTTCCTAAGGCATAGTTGTATAGTTCCAATGTACAGTGGTTGTAGTCCAATACTAAAGATTTCCAGACATTGGCAATAGTTTAGCATAGAACTATTCACTGATCACCAATCCCCCATTGGTATATACCACCATCACCATGGCTGCTACTTAGGTTTTAAAACCATCCTATAACACTTCTTGTATCATGCATCGCTCTTAATGCAATTCACATCATGATATATTTCGTCATTTCCACCCTTCTTGGGCCATTTACATCATCATTCAAGCGATCATTTATCACTCACCAAGGATTGGTCCTAGATACATCTCCCTCCCTTGCCCCTTAGTATCATTCATTGGGGTTTAGGCCTAGAGACATCTCCCATCCCTACCCCTTAGTATCTTTCATCGAGGTTTAGGCCTAGAGACATCTCTCACCATTTCCCTTCAGTACCGTTCGTTAGGGTTTGAGCCCATATACATCTCTTGCCCCTACCCCTCAGTACTATTCGTCACAGTTTGGGCCCAAAGACATCTCCTGCCCTTGCCCCTTAGTATCGTTCATTAGTGCTCAAGCCTAAAGACATCTCCCACCCCTTCCCATCAGTACCGTTCGTAAGTGGTTGGACCCAAATACATCTCCCACCCTTGCCCCTTAGTATCGTTCATCATATTTTGAGCCCAAAGATATCTCCCTATCTTGCCCCACAATAGTACTACACTTTAGGGATTCTCCAAGCCCCCCTTTTCTTATACCTTTTTCTACTTATTTGGGCATGGGACATGCTCACCTCAAGCTTCACCGCTAGATAAAAATCCCCGAATAAATAGTGTCATCTTTCGACCATACATGTTCTCCTACCCTCAGTCATTAGGGGGAATCTATTAACACCAAATTATCACCATTGTGAGGCAATTCATCCTCCTCTCATCATCCAGATACAAGACATACACTATCCAACAAACTTTCACCTT
>Ga0115853_100316_pt1:0-5000 | contig 15036 bp, 14 predicted proteins | sample InSIn5gowninarea_FD_83867 | JGI IMG/M metagenome (GOLD analysis project Ga0115853, IMG submission 83867)
TCGGTTCACACAATTAAGTTCTTTTTGTACATTCATCTGTAATTCTTTGATTCTTCGTCGCCGTAGTAAATAGGGAAAAAAATCGAATTTCTTTCTTCGTCTTTACAAAAAAAAGAAAAAAAATAGGAGTAATTAATCGTGACACGTTCACTAAAAAAAAATCCTTTTGTAGCGAATCATTTATTAAGAAAAATTGATAAGCTTAACACAAAGGCGGAAAAAGAAATAATAATAACTTGGTCTCGGGCATCTACCATTATACCTACAATGATAGGCCATACTATTGCTATCCATAATGGAAGGGAACATTTGCCTATTTATATAACGGATCGTATGGTAGGCCATAAACTGGGAGAATTTTCACCTACTATAAATTTCCGCGCACATGCGAAAAATGATAATAGATCTCGTCGTTAACGTTAACAACATAAATAAGTTAATAAATAGATGATTAGTGATCATTAGTAAGAGGTGAACCTCATAACAAAGAAGAAAAATAATATGGCAAAGAAGAAAAATAAGAACTCATACGGAGAAGTATATGCTTTAGGTCAACATATATCTATGTCTGCTCACAAAGCACGAAGGGTAATTGATCAGATTCGTGGACGTTCCTACGAGGAAACACTTATGATACTCGAACTTATGTCTTATCGCGCGTGTTACCCCATTTTTAAGTTGGTTTATTCTGCAGCAGCAAATGCTAGTCATAATATGGGTTTCAATGAAGCAAGTTTAGTTATTAGTAAAGCCGAAGTCAATGAGGGTACTACTAGGAAAAAATTAAAACCTCGAGCTCGAGGACGGAGTTATGCAATAAAAAGATCCACTTGTCATATAAAGATTGTATTGAAAGATACATCTTTATATGAAAAAGAAGATTTATTTTGCTTCAAAAAATACGAATGGAAAAAAAAAAAGTACACAGATATGACATATCATTATATGTATAATAGTGGGGGATTATGGGACAAAAAATAAATCCACTTGGTTTCAGACTTGGTACAACCCAAGGTCATCATTCTATTTGGTTTGCACAGCCCAAAAATTATTCCGAAGGTCTACAAGAAGATCAAAAAATACGAAATAGTATCAAGAATTATATACAAAAAAATATGAGAATATCCTCTGGTGTGGAGGGAATTGCACGCATAGAAATTCGAAAAAGAATTGATCTGATTCAAGTCATAATCTATATGGGATTCCCAAAGTTATTACTAGAAGACAAAACGCGAAGAATCGAAGAATTACAGATGAATGTACAAAAAGAACTTAATTGTGTGAACCGAAAACTCAACATTGCTATTACAAGAATTACAAATCCTTATGGACACCCTAATATTCTTGCAGAATTTATAGCCGGACAATTAAAGAATAGAGTTTCATTTCGCAAAGCAATAAAAAAGGCTATTGAATTAACCGAACAGGCAGATACAAAAGGAATTCAAGTACAAATTGCAGGTCGCATCGACGGAAAAGAAATTGCACGTGTCGAATGGATCAGAGAAGGTAGGGTTCCTCTACAAACCATCCGAGCTAAAATTGATTATTGTTCCTATGGAGTCCGAACGGTCTATGGAGTATTAGGCATCAAAATTTGGATATTTGGAGAATAAGAATACTTTCCTTGTCTTTACTCTTTACACTATATCCATGGATAAAAAAAAATAGAAAAAAACTTTTTCTTTTTCTCTTAAATCAAAAAAATAAGCAATTCTATAGGGTTGAATAAAAATTTGATTGATGATTTCATATAATTGCTATGCTTAGTGTGTGACTCGGTGGTTTTTTTTTATAGGATAGAATTCCAAAAAAATGGACAGATCCCTACTGTGAACTAATAACCAACTCATCGTTTCACATTATCTGGATACAAAAAAGCAGTCAAGATATGATATATTGGTCATATCGTTGTAGCAACTGAAATTTTTCTTGCACAAAAAAAAAATCAATCTGATTATGATATAAAAAAAGTATGCAGATAAAGGGAAGATTGAGAGAAAGAAAGAAAAAGAATATCAATGATATAGGATTCCCATATGTGTAAGGTTTATGAGTCATCTCATAAAAGGCAGTGTAATAAAGCATCAATACTGATTCATCCATAACTATATGAATCTATTCATAGAAAAAAATCAAGAGCCTCGAGCCAATAAAGACTGAGAAGATTGACTCAAGAACAAATTTCATGAGGGGCTCCATTGTAGAATTCAAACCTAACCATTAATTGCGAAGCGATGGGAACGATGGAACCTATGAATCCGTAAGATTCTATTGAAAAATGAATCCTAATAATTCATTAGGGGGGATGGCGGAACGAACCAGGGACCAATTCATTTATTCCGAGAATTCATGAGCTAACCCTACAACTAAAATAGATATTGAAAGAGTAAATATTCGCCCGCGAAGGTTTTTATTAGATTACTCAATCTTGTTTGATCCAATATAATAATATGATCAAAGGCAAAACAAAATAAAAATTCGTTATAAAAAACGACATTATCTCATTATCTAGAAATAGAAATAATTATCTAGAAAAAAAATACATATTTAAATCGATATCCAAACAATCTATAGAAATTTCTAATAGATTAGATGAAATTTCAAAGAATCTATGATTCAGTATATTTTCATAAAATGAAAAAATTCGAATCGTTTCATTCGCGAGGAGCCGGATGAGAAGAAACTCTCATGTCCGGTTCTGTAATAGAGATGGAATTGAGAAAGAACCATCAACTATAACCCCAAAAGAACCAGATTTCGTAAACAACACAGAGGAAGAATGAAAGGAATATCTTATCGAGGTAATCGTATTTGTTTCGGTAAATATGCTCTTCAGGCACTTGAACCCGCTTGGATCACATCTAGACAAATAGAAGCAGGGCGACGAGCAATGACAAGAAATGTGCGCCGAGGTGGAAAAATATGGGTACGTATATTTCCAGACAAACCCGTTACGGTAAGACCCACGGAAACACGTATGGGTTCGGGTAAAGGATCTCCCGAATATTGGGTAGCTGTCGTTAAACCAGGTAGAATACTTTATGAAATGGGCGGAGTCGCAGAAAATATAGCCAGAAAGGCTATTTCAATAGCGGCGTCCAAAATGCCTATACGAACTCAATTTATTACTTCGGGATAGGGACGTAGAACCAAAGGAAAGAAGTCTTGGGGATAAAAAAACAATTGCAGGTTTCTTTTTGACAAACAATATTTCTTTTTTTTTTTACTTCAACCTTTGCATTACTATTGAAAGACCAGATTTAAAAATGATATGATTCAACCTCAAAGCCATTTGAATGTAGCGGATAACAGCGGGGCCCGAGAATTAATGTGTATTAGAATCATAGGAACTAGTAATCGCCGATATGCTCATATCGGTGACATTATTGTTGCTGTGATCAAGGAAGCATTACCAAACACACCTCTCGAAAGATCAGAAGTGATAAGAGCTGTAATTGTACGTACTTGTAAAGAACTTAAACGTGACAACGGTATGATAATACGATATGATGATAATGCTGCAGTTGTGATTGATCAAGAAGGAAATCCAAAAGGAACTCGAGTTTTTGGTGCGATTGCCCGAGAATTGAGACAGTTAAATTTCACTAAAATAGTTTCATTAGCACCTGAGGTATTATAAGATGAGATCATACGTAATAGAGTTATATTATACATAGTATTTGGATGAAATAGATTAATTAGTAGATTAGGTTGTATCTGACGCATATCCCTTTATTTAATAAATAAAAAATAGCATGTTGATTATATCAAAAATGGTAGGCAACCCCAATTTTAGTTTATCATGGGTAGGGACACTATTACTGACATAATAACCTCTATACGAAATGCTGACATGAATAGAAAGGGGACGATTCAAATAGCATCCACTAACATCACGGAAAACATTGTTAAAATCCTTTTAAGAGAGGGTTTTATCAAAAACGCGAGGAAGCATCAGGAAAACAACAAATATTTTTTGGTCTTAACCCTACGACATAGAAGGAATAGGAAAGGCCCCCATAGAACTATTTTAAATTTAAAACGTATCAGTAGGCCTGGCCTACGAATCTATTCGAACTATCAACGAATTCCTAGAATTTTAGGCGGGATGGGGATTGTAATTCTTTCTACTTCTCGAGGTATAATGACAGACCGAGAGGCTCGACTAGAAGGGATCGGCGGAGAAATTTTGTGTTATATATGGTAATCTTTCTGATATACGAATTGGATCCGGAATTTCCTATTTGTCAAAAGAAAAAAGGGTGGCTTAATTGATATCATTCCTACTACATTAGATGATACTTCTAGGACTTTTACCTAGAATGAAAGAACAAAAAAATGGATTCATGAAGGTTTAATTAATGAATCACTTCTCCTTCTCAATGGTATGTATGCTCGGGGTTTTTCGATAATGAAGATCAAATTCTAGATTATGTTCCAGGAAGGATCCGACGGAGTTTTATACGGGGGGAGAGGGGCAAAATTGAAGTAAGTCATTATGATTCAACCAGAGGGTGTCTAATTTATAGATGCCCCACAACAAGGATTCGAATGATTAGGTTGTTTTTTTCAACTTCAGCATTCCCTGAATGAGGATACAATTTTAGGTTCAACATTTCAAGAAACTTATTTTCTTCCAATAAATAGAGTCAGAATTAAGTTAAGGAACGACAACTATGAAAATAAGGGCCTCCGTTCGTAAAATTTGTGAAAAATGCCGACTGATCCGTAGGAGGGGACGAATTATAGTAATTTGTTCTAATACGAGACATAAACAAAGACAAGGATAATCTTTTGAAAATGGGATCTCTAACGTAAAGGACCCAATGAAAAAAAAATAGGATCTGTTTTGACATGAAATGGATATATCCATATATCTCGAATTTCTATTTATGAGATGATAAAGTATGGCAAAATCGATACCAAGAACTGGTTCACGTAGAAATGTCCGTAGTGGTTCACGTAAAAGTACACGTAGAATACCAAAGGGAGTTATT
>Ga0115853_100316_pt1:10000-15036 | contig 15036 bp, 14 predicted proteins | sample InSIn5gowninarea_FD_83867 | JGI IMG/M metagenome (GOLD analysis project Ga0115853, IMG submission 83867)
TATATACTGCTTTTGGGCAACCCTCTCAACAATTAAGAGATCCATTCGAAGAACACGGGGACTAGTTGAAGTAATGAGCCTCCCAATGTTGGGAGGCTCATTACTTCAATTCAATTGATATAATGAAAAATCATTTCACCTTTTTAGTTGGAACTTTAGGTGGTTCTCGAAAAAAGATAGCGAAAAAAATTATCCCTAGAGTCGAGACTAAGAGGAATGTATAAACCAATGCTTCCATAAATTCGATCGTGCTTTACAATTATAGCTTCCATACCTGTTCTGTTTATTTTGGATTATCTCACAAAGAGAAAGACAAAAAAATAAAGGAAAAAGATAAGAGAGAAATCTTGTATCAGACTACTTGTCTTCTTGTAGTTGGATCTCCAAGTTTTTGGAATGCTCCAAATTCCACTTGAGCATCCAAATCCGGGTCAATACCAGCAAAAACATCTCTGAACAAGGTTCTAGCACCATGCCAAATGTGTCCGAAGAAGAAGAGAAGAGCAAACGAAGCATGTCCAAAAGTAAACCAACCCCTTGGACTGCTACGAAAAACACCATCAGATTTCAAAGTAGCACGATCTAATTCAAAAATTTCACCTAATTGGGCACGTCTAGCATATTTTTTCACAGTAGCAGGATCACTATAACTGACTCCATTGAGTTCCCCACCGTAGAACTCAACAGTTACACCTACTTGTTCAACACTATATTTCGACTCCGCCCTTCGAAAAGGAACGTCGGCTCGAACAATTCCGTCTCCGTCTACCAAAACAACCGGAAATGTTTCAAAAAAAGTAGGCATACGACGTACAAAAAGTTCACGCCCTTCTTTATCTCGAAAGATAGGATGTCCTAACCACCCAACAGCTATTCCATCCCCGTTGTCCATTGAGCCCGCTCTGAATAATCCCCCCTTTGCCGGATTATTACCGATATAATCATAAAAAGCTAATTTTTCAGGAATTTTAGACCAAGCTTCTGATAAACTTTGATTTTTGGCTAGCCCAGCACCAACTCTTCGATATATTTCTTGCTGGAAGTATCCCTGATCCCATTGATAACGGGTGGGACCAAATAATTCGATAGGGGTAGTTGCGGAACCATACCACATAGTTCCAGCAACAACAAAAGCTGCAAAAAAGACAGCAGCGATACTACTGGAAAGGACAGTTTCAATATTGCCCATACGTAATCCTTTATATAGACGTTGGGGCGGACGGACACTAAGATGAAATAGTCCCGCTAATATGCCTAAAGTACCTGCTGCAATATGATGAGAAGCTATTCCTCCCGGAACAAAAGGATCAAAACCTTCTACACCCCACGCTGGATTTACAGGTTGTACCTTTCCAGTTAGTCCATAAGGATCGGACACCCATATTCCAGGACCATACAATCCTGTTACATGAAAGGCGCCAAACCCAAAGCAAGCCACCCCTGAAAGAAATAAATGAATTCCAAAAATTTTTGGCAAATCCAAAGAAGGTTTTCCTGTACGCTCATCACAAAATATTTCTAAATCCCAATACACCCAATGCCAGATAGCTGCCAAGAAGCACAAGCCAGAAAACACAATATGTGCACCGGCCACGCCTTCATAACTCCAAATACCCGGATTCGTTATAGTCCCTCCTGTAATACTCCAGCCCCCCCATGAATTGGTTATTCCTAAACGAGTCATGAAGGGTATAACGAACATACCTTGTCTCCACATTGGATCAAGAACGGGATCAGAGGGATCAAAAACTGCTAATTCATAGAGAGCCATCGAACCGGCCCAACCAGCAACCAAAGCTGTATGCATTATATGGACGGAAAGCAAACGACCGGGATCATTTAATACGACGGTATGAACACGATACCAAGGCAACCCCATGTAAATACCCCTTTATCAATGAAAAATAGACACTATGTAACTTTATTGCATTGGAAAAAAAGATGCTATGGACCTCCCCCTTTCAGGGGATTATCTCGGAGAAAGGATTAATTTAATATTTGTTCTATTATTTTTTTTTTTAGTAAAAGTGGAACAATTCGGTTCGTAGGAACGAAGAGAAGCAGATCTATTCTATATCCGATAAGTACCAATACGCAATGGGGAGGTTGATCCCATTTTCTATGAACGAATGCATACATATTTATTAATCATTCAAAAGACCTATTCGTAAGAATTTTTTTCCCAATATATGGATAAAATATGATAAAAGACAATATTATTAAGAAAATAAACGCATTGTTACGCTTCCACATCAAAGTGAAATATAGTACTTAATTCTTTTTTTCTTTCATTTTATGCCTATTGGTGTTCCAAAAGTACCCTTTCGAAGTCCTGGAGAGGAAGATTCCTCTTGGGTTGACGTATAGTGCGACTTGTCAGATATATTGGGTCATATGGGATTTCCCCGTTCTCTCCCCCGATCGAGATATCCTCTCTTTCGCCCAAAAAAGATTTTGAATTATCAAAAAATTGGAGCGTGAAGTGAAATCAAGTGAAATTATATCCTTATTTTGGGTATTCAAATTTCTATTATCAATTAGAAAAGCCTAGAGAATAATTTATGGTTGGACCAATAAAATGAAGTATTCAGACTCCAAAACCCAATTGGTAATATATTTATGATTACTACTACTTATATTATAGATCATCAAATCTTTTTTTTTATATAATAAGAGAGTAATCTTAAACTTTTCATCAAGCGAGTAATATGATAAATACGTCGAATATTTGGCATCGGCAGAAGGTATGAATTGAATTGAAAAAGAAGTAAGTCGTAGGAAAAAGACGTAGTATTAGTATCATTTGTCCTATATGTGCAAATCCAAATCGGGCAGATTTTTTTTACTCGGAGTAGAGCATAAACCTAAAAGAATTGAAAAAAGGCCCATTCAGGAACAAGAAAATGACATCGTGATTTGGATTAGATCTCGATGAAACAATACATCAATGAGAAGTTTATTTGATAAGTTTAATGGATTTTTTGTGGAGGGAAAGGGGACAAAACCAAAACTCATCTTTCTTTTCTTGAAAAGTGGAAGAAAAAAAACCGCTTCATAAAGCAATTCAAAAATTAGATTAGAAAAGGGCCCCCTATGAGAAAAAAAAAAAGAAAGAGGGCTGGAATCTACACATTGATTCTTTTTTTTTTCGCAATTTTTGTTGAACCGTATGCATCAAAAGGTGCATGTACGGCTCTTAGGGGATACAAATTTTATCCTAATCAACCGACTTTATCGAGAAAGATTACTTTTTTTAGGCCAAGAGGTTGATAGCGAGATCTCGAATCAACTTATTGGTCTTATGGTATATCTCAGTATAGAGAATGATAACAAGGATCTGTATTTGTTTATAAACTCTCCTGGCGGATGGGTAATCCCCGGAGTAGCTATTTATGATACTATGCAATTTGTGCAACCCGACGTGCATACAATATGCATGGGATTAGCTGCTTCAATGGGATCTTTTATCTTGGTCGGCGGAGAGATTACCAAACGTCTAGCATTCCCTCACGCTTGGCGCCAATGAGTTTTTTACGAACAAAAAAAAAAGACTATGCCTTCGCCATATGAAATAGGAATATTAAGTAATAATAGCATGGCACTTCGAATTCGATATAAGAAATTTGTATTTCAAAACATTGGATTATATATCGAAAGAGTAGTATGAAATTAGTATAAAATAAAGGGGTATTCTCAATTTTATCTTATTTACCGGTGACCATTACCATTTCAGCGTCACAAACTTGTTTGTTTTCACAACAGAAAACTTTTAACAATATTTATTGTTATTGTTATGAAAGAGTACGAAAAAAAAAAAAGAAACTTTGCCATCATAGTATTTTTGAACTGCTTCGAAAGGAAGGATGGTAATTGGATCATTTGCCGATCTGAATCGGATAAACCCTATATTTTTTTTTCTTTCTTCGATGGAAATAGAAGGTAAAGTGAATTCCATTGTATAGCCGTATGCAATGCACAAAGGATGCCTGTACGGTTGCTCAATTCTATCTTTTTATTATTCTTTATCTCTTTTCCTCACCTCATCATGCGAGATAGAGGAACCATTTGTTATATTATCAGGGTAATGATACATCAACCTGCGAGTTCTTTTTATGAGGCACAAACGGGAGAATTTATCCTGGAAGCGGAAGAACTACTGAAACTGCGTGAAACCATCACAAGAGTTTATGTACAAAGAACGGGCAAACCCTTATGGGTTGTATCCGAAGATATGGAAAGGGATGTTTTTATGTCAGCAACAGAAGCCCAAGCTCATGGAATTGTTGATCTTGTAGCGATTGAATAAAAAAAATAGAAATAAGTTTACGCAAATCACCGATTTGATATTTTCTCTTCTTACTTATTATCGGGTTTAATAATATTCTATTCATCTATTAAATAGAGAAGTAATTCATAATCATTCGGTTAGGATCGATCTAAACCAGCCAATTTATTATGTATACCATTCAACATGCCAACTATTAAACAACTTATTAGAAACACAAGACAGCCAATCAGAAATGTCACGAAATCTCCTGCCCTGGGGGGATGTCCTCAGCGTCGAGGAACATGTACTAGGGTGTATGTGCGACTCGTTCAGATCACCGTTGGTATAAAAAAGGGAAAGAAATTTTCCAGTATCAATGATCAGTACTAGTGAATAGTATAAAATGGAAGGAAGAAGGCCGTTCACTATCTATATATCGAAAACTAAAAAAAAAGATCTCTTCTATTGTAGATGAAATTTATGGTTTCCGATGAGAAAAAATTCCTCATTGGTAACAAATAGTTATCCATTAAGCGGGGAAATCCTATTTTCAAAGCCGAAATCTTATGCCTATACTCTTGCAAAAACGGACTAAGAGGGTCAGCTACCCCAGCCAATCTTCATAATTAAATACCGTTACTGTATATGTAGATCTCGTTGTGAAAGATCTATTACTAGATAATTCATGGGTAGAGCCAAAGAATGTGAACTGTACAAGTTGTTAATAGCATTGGTTAAATGAAGTAAGGGACTCCGGTGTATAGAGAGG
>Ga0115853_100322_pt1 | contig 14977 bp, 12 predicted proteins | sample InSIn5gowninarea_FD_83867 | JGI IMG/M metagenome (GOLD analysis project Ga0115853, IMG submission 83867)
AGACGTTTGTCTTTGCGGATGAAGACGGGGCGGAGGAGGGTGGGCTTTTCATCTTCAGAGGAGGATGAGTCGTCTTCTTGAGAGTCATCCTCTTCGTCTTCTGAGCCTGATGAGGACGCGCCTGCTGCATGACGTGGCGGTGGAGGTATTCGTGCAGAAGTTGCAGGACGAGAGCGTATTATATTATCATCATCATCTTCTTCTTCTTCGTCTCCTTGTTCACCATCCTCGTCGCTTTCTGTGACAAAGCCTGCTTCTCTCTCTTTACGTTCTCTTTCTGCTCGTTCCCTTTCTAGTCGTGCTCGCTCTTTTGCTTCGCCTTCTTTTCGCCGCTGATTCAGATCGACGCTTCTGAGGTTACTGGTGATCTTTTTCGCCTCGCCAGCGGGAAAGCTTGTAACTTTGGGTGGTGGAATTCGTGAAGGCGGTTAACGGCACAAGAGCGCGAGGCAGAAGATGCGGAATACATTGCTAAACAGAAAGAAGAGAGAGACGGAAAGGGCAAAGCTGGGTTTATGGCGCGTTATCATCATCGTGGTGCGTTTACGGGTGCGGGTGCTGAAGCAGGGGATGTGGAGGGAGAGGCCCGGGCGAGGGAGTTGGCGGAGAGGGACTTGATGGGGGCGCAGTATGAGGGAAGAGAGGGGATGAAGGAGGCGTTACCGGAGTATTTGCAGGTTAGAGATGTTACTATGGTGGGGAGAAAGGGGAGGACGAGGTATAAGGACTTGAAGAGTGAGGATACGGGGAGGTGGGGTGAATTTGGTGGTGGCGGGAGGGGCAGAGGTGTGGGTGGAGGGTTTGGAGGAGATGAGCGGTTTAGGCCTGACAATGGATATGCTGGAGGAAGAGATGGGTTTGGTGGCGGCGGGACGGGTGCGAATGCGAAGGAGGTGAGTGAGCGGAAGAGGCCGTATGCTGATGATCGAGGAGATGCGAAGAGACCGAGGTATGATGATGACAGACGGTGAATTGGAGTTGAAGAAAGGGCAAACAAGACACCCGACATTCACGTTTGACTATGCCACTGCCTCTGGCTGCACACCGTAGGAGTATTCGGCACTCGGCTGCTCAGAATCACCATTGCGAGCCACTACCATAAAAGTGTAGCTCCGACACAACAAGACCACTGAACTCCTCCTCAGTAGCGGCAAAAAGCAATTTGCCTCATCTCATACACGGTCGAGACATCAGACAAGGAAGAACACAAAATGGCACTGTGCTCCATCCTCGATATCCCAGAAAATGACAGAAACACTATCAGCTCAACTGGGATAAGAGTAAACGGCAGTCGGCTACTACACAACACACCGTCCTTGGGACACCAATGTCTAGATATACCGCACCGCACAAAGAAGTGACACGAAGATATCGATGGTTGTATTTTACCTCGACATACGCGATCGCAGCAGCGTTGGAGAGAGAGACGGGTATGAACGACGAGAACTCCACAGATAGTGGAAGCCTGCATAATATAGCCGGCCGGACCCGCTGACACCTGAGACGCTGCTGCCGCCCTTCAAGCCATTGCTTTAGGCCGCGCCAAACCAAGTGTATAGGTGATGCCGATCCAAGCTCCATTGGTTCAGCTAACAGCAAGAAGAAGTTCTGGCGTACTCCCGTGTAGGCGCTGTAGTAGATATGAAGAGCGATTGTGCCGTGAGAACGAGGAGCTGTATAGACAACGATGACTAGTTGTTTTGAGGTATCAAAATATAACCATTTTGAAAAGTTGCTCTAAAAAGCCCACCTACCTTTCTTTTTATTTTGCAAAGAGGCGGCTCATGTGTTGCCCAGTCCTCTAACTCTCGACTACCTCGTCTGCTGGTTTCAAAAGGCAAGGCACGTCAAAAAGAGCGTGGTCGACAGCGTTGCAGTGTCAAATCAGTACAGTAAAGAACGCGAAGAGAAAAGGTGCAACTGTGAACAGGAAATGCTATACAGACAGATACAGACAGAAAATGATTTTCGTTTCTTGGCTTAGGGGTATCAAAAGAAGAAGAGAAAAATCAAGGGCCAATCCACTCCTTCACCAACCGGAGAAGTCGCCAAACCCACCGCCCTTTCTCTTCTTTGCAGGTGGCGGCTCCTCTGTTGCCCATTCTTCCACCACTTCGACTATTTCGTCTGCTTCCTGCCCTCTGCTCGCGGCAGCAGCGTCGAGATATTTGCCCACACCAACACTTCCCCCGCCTCCATCATTCCCGACACCACCATCCTTCCTAATTCTCTTGCCCGTCCACGTCACCACATCATCCTCTCTCGCGGCCTCCTCCTCCTCCTTCTTCACCCTCTCCTCCTTGTCCTGTTCTTTCATAAACTCCTCAAACGGATCCACAAACACAAACACACTCTGGATCCGCACATCCCCTCTCGGCCTATCCCCCTCGTCCGTCTCCACTTCCTCCAGCCTTCTCAACGTCTCCATGCTCTCTGCATCTTCCGGTATCACCTTCCCGAAGATTGTATGTTTGCGATCCAAATGCGGTGCCGGACGGTACGTGATGAAGAACTGCGATGTATTTGTGTTTTTGCCCTTGTTGGCCATGCTGAGAACACCGCGAGCGGAGTGTTTGAGCGGGGATTGTGCGAATTCGTCGATGAAGGGCTGGTTCCAGATTGAGCTGCCGCCTTTGCCTGTGCCAGTTGGGTCGCCGCCTTGGAGCATGAAGTTGCGGATGTTGCGGTGGAAGTTTACGTTGTCGTAGTAGCCCTTTTTTGCTAGGTTGATGAAGTTCCACACGGCGCGAGGGGCGTGTTCGGTGTTGAGTTCGAGGGCGAGATCGCCGTGGGTGGTGGAGAGACGGACGTAGCCTTTGTTTTTTACCCGGCGGGGTTTTAGGAGGTAGTCTTCGTTTGTCAGGAGGGCGCGGGTAGCGAGGGTGTGGGGGGTTACGCCGGTGGAGGTAAAGGAGGCGGCGGCAAGACCGGTGGTATGGTTTGCGGCGTTGTAAGGGGCGGCTGGTTTGGTGGTGGAGATGTTTTTAGGGAGAGTACTTGTAGACGAGGGGGTGCTTAGGGTTTTAGAGGAGGCGGGGCTGTTGTTGCTGTTCATATTGCCTGCTCGTTCGGCGCGCGCTCGAGCAACTGCTTCACGAGCTTTGAGTACTTTAGCCGAGGAGCCCATGGCGGTTAGGTTGAGATTATTGGTTGGATCTGCACGCTTGGCGAGTTCTTCATCGGTGAGCGTGCTGGTGCCTTCTTGGATATATTTGAAGGAGCTCAGGTCGCGAGATTGCAGGTTTTGCGGATCTTGCAGTGTGATAATATCTTTGCGGGAGAATTCAATGTCGCTGACTAGGTCGCGCAGATTTTTGGCTTTGATATTGAGTCGCTCGACAGTGTCGTAAGCGAAGACGTTGCCGGTATTGCGGAGGGCGATGATGTGTGTGTTATCTGTGAATTGCTTAAAGGTGACAGGGTCAACATATTCGCCTTCTTCATTTTTGGCGAGTGTGAGTTTGATGAGGTCGCCAGCTTTTAAAGAGGTGCCATCGACAGGGTTCATGCCGTGCTTCTTTAGCCAGGGGACAATGGCGGTGAGCTCGAAGATAGTGCCGTTGGCGGTGCAGACGGGGTGGGAGAAGGGCTGGAGCGTGAGGGCGCAGAAGTTGTAGGGAAGTCGTTTGAAGGTTGCGCCGTTGGGACCTTTAGCTCTACCAGCCGCTGATCCAGCAGAGGCGGAGAAAGCATCGCTGCTGGCCCACTCGCTGTGGGTGATGTAGAGTTTGTCTGTGTTTTTGCCCATTGTTAAGGAGATGTTTGAAGAGTGTTTCAGAAATTGTGACGTCTGATGGTAAAAGTCTTATCGATAAGGTATAAACATGGACTTCCGACAACAACAATCCCAAGTTGCTGTAATGTGTCTGTATCCATTGAACCTCCTTCACGATGACAACCAAGGAAGACAATGCTCCTCGAATCAATATCAAAGTCGAATTCACGTATGCCACCTACGCCCACATCCTCCTACCCTTCCTCTTTTTACCACTCCCATGCACTTCAACTAACCTCCTCAACCTCACCAGCGGCGGCCTTGAAATCGTCTTCAACTCACGCCGAAACCTCACAGCCTCCCTACCCAAATCCTCCACCATTGGCACCCTTATAACGTACTTAACAACAACCTACCTCTCCGACTCACCCAAGAAAGACCTCTTTGTAATGGATGATGGCAATGTGAGACCGGGAATATTGGTGCTTGTTAACGATGCGGATTGGGAGTTGGAGGGTGAGAGGGAGTGTGTGCTTGGCGATGGAGATGAGGTTGTATTCGTTTCTACCTTGCATGGTGGATGAGGATAAAGGAAATGAAGAGTCTAGACCACCTGCTAGGATTGGGTTGGGTTAAATTGCATAAAGTGGCCGAGCATGACTGGGAACGATCGAACGCTCTCTACCACCCGTTGACCCGCGTGCTCTCAACACAGAAAGTTTCAGATCTCTGAGAACAGTGCCTCTGCCACGAAGCCAAGCGAGGAGATAGAGAGGAAAAGGCTAAAGCAGACCAAGCAAGAGCAGCAGCTAGTGGGCTACTGCATCCGATATGATCTACGACCTGACACTCAGCCAGCCATCGTAGCATATCGTAGAGTAGAAGAGCACAAAGAGATACAGCAATCAGAGCAAGGATGCTGGAAGAGACGCTGCGAATACATATCCTTCGAGAGCACTACTCCGCAACTCATGCTACTTGCGATTTATATCCAGTCCCACCGCCACTAAAAGGATGCTCCTCTGCTCCCAGTGCTCTGGTCGCAGTATCGCCAGTACTTCCATAGGCACCTCCATCCAGAATCCAAGCCTCGTTATCATCTTGGAAGTCCTGAACTTTCCTCCAGCCGGTCGTTTGTGTTCTCACCTCTTTCGCACTCACAGGCGCTTTGCCTTTCTCAATAGCAGTATTGGCAGCTTTATTATAGACTGGCCGTATAAGTCCTCCTAGAAGGGGATTACGACTGAACTGTCCAGTTCCCCTACCTTTATCCTCTGTCGGCGCATCATCGTAAACATCCTCCTCATCTTGTGTTCCCATGTCTCCCTCGAACGTCCGCTCAACGCGTCTCATCGTCTTCACTGCCTTGCCTCCCTTGATATCAATACTCACCACCATGTTCCTCTTCTCGTACTCTGGTCTTGCATTCCACTCCTGCTCTCTGAGAATCTTCTGCTGTCTCTTCAGTTGTAACGCCCTCTCCTGCGGGCTCGCCCACATACTCGTCCCTGCATCAGGCGTCTCAAAGTCGGCAGCTTCGTCATGTATACGTGTACGTTTTGCGTTATTTGCTTGAAATGCTAGCAGCCGATCACGATGTTCTTTTGCACGGAGCAGACTGTCAGTGGGCTCATCATCATCCTCCGATTCTGCGGGCGTCGTTGTTGCTGTCAGAGGTGGTGTTGCGCCAGGTGTGGATAATGATGTATTCGCGGAGAATGGCTTTGGCGCTCTCGAGACTTCTGGACGGGTGTGTTGAGCGTTATGCGCTTGTTGCCGTTCCTTTCCACGTTCAGTCTTCAATGTTTGCAACATACTATGTAGTTCGGAAGAGGAAAGTAATGGCTTTTCACAGAAAGTGCAGGGGCCGAGCCCTTCTTTGGCGCAGATGATCTTGCCACAATTTGTGCAGTTTGGTGCAGCGGTGAGGAGAGGGTGTTTTTGCGCCATGCAATCGCAGCGGCGGCGCGCATTCTCGGCAGCAGAGTAAGAAGAGAGGGAGGGATTTGTTTGTAATTCGAGTGTGCGAATGGCGGAGTCGAGGTCGTTCAGGGTTGTGCTTTGACCTCGCATGGATGTGCCGCCAGCTATGGCGATTTTGGTTTTTGGATTTGAGGCGGATGAACGTGTGGCCGGCGAGGAGGAACGAGACGATTTTGCGGATGAGACATCTGAGATGAGGGCGCCAGCCGCAGAAGGTGGTAGTCTAGAGTTCTGATTTCGTATGGGAAGGGCATTTGGTGCGCCTTTCGTGGCCGCAGGGAGTTGTAACGCCTCTGGCTTCTCCTGTAATGCTAATGCATTCGCTAAAGGAGGTTCATTTCGAGGCCGTGATCTTGCTGCCATATAGTCGTCGTCCTCGCGCTTCTTGACGTACGCTCCGCTGGATTCGCCATATTGTTCAATTTGTCGTGCTGGAAGTTCATGAAGCGGTTTCTTGGCTTTTGCTGGTCGTCTAGCTGGTTTTGGTACATCTGTTACTGGTCTTTGACTGGTAGAAGGTGCTGAAGAGGTAGGAGTCGGTGCTTCTGGCGCAGGATCAGGCCGTCGGTTGTTAAAGGAGGAGATGAATTCAAGTGCTTGCGCGGAGTCTCCAAGCAGGTTCTTGAGATGTTCTGCTGCTGCTGGCTTGGAAAGAGTTTCAGTGTAAGTGATTATTTGTTTGAGTGAGTCGTCGTCGAGAGGCAGCAAGCGTGAGATTTGTGGCAGTGCCCAGTTGTTGAGCGCCATCTTTCTTTCCAAACGAGTGTGGATATGGTGATAGGCTTGAAAGTAATTGGAGATGTTGTAAATCTGAAACAGTGCCTATGACGGTCACTAGTATGACGTCAACGAATCAATATCCAAACAGACGCAACAAGGCGACACCATCACACATATCCTTCACCACACCACCAGCCAATATTACCCCACAAGCTATTCACAATGTCCAACATCAGCGAGACCGCCTCCTCCGCCGTTACTCAAGCCTCCGAAACTATCCAAGCTGCTGCCTCCAAAGTCACAAACAGCGCAACCTCAAACACCAATCCTATGAACTCATACTACAACGAACACTCCGACTCCAGCTCAGCACCGGCTTCATCTAAAGGAGGACAAGCAGGAGCGCCACAAGACAAGACGATGGCTGCACAGCTAAAGGGAAATCAAGAGCCGGTGAGTGGGAAGCAAGGGAAGGGCACAATTGAGGAGCCGTTTGATGGAGGGAACGAGGATGAGGTGAGGGATGCTAAGGCTAGAGCTGCTACGGGGGCTGCTTCATGAGGAGTGGAAGTGGTTCTTGATGTGGGCATAGGGGAAAGGATAACGAAGGATCTATACCATCAAGGCCGCGGTTAAGCGATGGGGGTGTGTTCTAGCGTGGTGATGGCAGGGACGAAAATATTTGTCACCAAATGAAGAACAGAACAAGTTGACCACAAAGTAACAACACGAGATATGAAATGTAAGAATAGCCATAGCCATAAGTTTGGGCCATGAACATGAACAAATGTATGGCCCCTCTACACCACCCTAGCAGACCTGAAGGCTGAGGATAAAGTCTGTCAGCTTCCACAACGACTACATCCATCTTATTATCTGTACTAAACTCAAACGTAGACTCAGACCCGTGTGAGTGTCTTTCGACGAGACAGCGAGAGCTACCAGGATATCCCTACAAAGATATAGAAAACTCATTCCAGCAAAAGGGCTAACCCCCACCTTGCCTTGCGTATCAATTGCGTGGTACACCAACGTCGATAGCGATTGTCGGCTCTTCCGAGCACAATCACCAAGAAGCGCAGACGACCAAAGACCTTCCTCGGAGTTGAACTTTTTGGCATCCTTTGTGTATCTCTATATCTCTTGCATGTTCCTACGCTCGTGCGTGCTGATAGGTGTGGTACGTCTCTACCAAGCGATTGCGACATTTTCGAGTCAAAAAGCTTAGATAGCAGGTTGACACATATATTTCACCAGAGTCCTCTTTTATTTTTTTGATTTCTCTTGACATCTGTTTTCCACATCTTCTGCAGGCACTGTCTGCTCTCCACGATGAGTTACGCAATTCCTGTATTCGGACTGTTGCACAGTCTTCAGGATGACTAACAGAGGGCCATGTCTACACGGGAGGCTGGTATGCTGCTGAGTCCAGGGTACTTGTTTAAACACATGTCCAAACCTTCGACACTATCATGCCAGTCCTGAAAGTCTTTGCATTTCACAACATCAGACAAGGCTGTTCAGAAGTTTTATTTGCACTCCAGCCATAGCCGAAGGATCGCGATTGTTTAGCGACTCTCGTCTGTCTCAGCACTGCTTTGCCGCTGTGGTCACACGACTCAACAATGCGATTGTCGTCCTGACGGATGCCCAGCCAGCGATTGGTGGAAGTTTTTTGGCGCAATTTGTGGCGCCAAGAAGGCTGAGACGAAATGACAAAACTTGAACGTCTTCGGGAGAAGTCGGACTTGGGAATTAATCGCCGATATATACGCGGTTAGCTGCGATCATAAGTCGCTTCGGGGAATGAGAAGCGAAGCTGGTGGTTGATGATTACGGGGCTTACCAAGCAGCAAGACGTCGGTAATGCGTGTTGGCATACGTAATGACCAACGAACATGCATATGCTAGCTAAGTATCCTCCACGGCGCATGAAGCTGAGGAGTAGGTAGGTAAGCATCAGGCAAATCCTTACAGGCATGTGGGAGACCCACCACCACCATCACCACATGGTTCTGCTGGCTGAAACGAAGTACTGGAGTACAGAAACGGTTGAGGAAACTCTTGCACCTTGTTTGTGTCCTCGTAAGTAGGACGTCATGTCAATAATCCGAGTACTACTCCTACTACATGTACGGTGTACACAGGTAAGCCTTGTGGTATTTAACCAAGTAGTAGAAACGGTACTTCCAGGATAGAACAACACAATATGCATGTATGTAGTTATGCAGGCGTGACCTTCCTTGGATTATCTATTCACTAAATTGTCCCATTATTGTGCCGGGTAAATCGTAATCGCTTGAAAGCTCAAAGCTCGGGAAAGCTTGCTGAGTCGGACACCCACCATAGCCGTCGATCTACAGGATTAACAAGTTCAAGCGGAGATCAGCAGCTAGTAGAGGTCCCTTGAAGCTGAATCATAACAGCATGAGCAATTGCGCAGCATTAAAATAGCGAGTTGGGAGAAGGCGACCGCGACAATGACAAGTTCGATGCTCATATGAAAGACGTCCTGCGACGGAACACCCGGGTAGGATCGACGCGGACCGTGAAACAGTAGAAGTACAGTGTACAAGGTACAAGAATGTACATCATTGCAAAATCCCAAATCTCACTTCCAAAGCGCTGTTGCACGATCTGGGTACAGGAATACCAACACATGCCGCAGCACAATTAGCGTTAGGCCAAGAAGACTGCTGAGTTTCAGCAAATGGCAAGCTTCAGAAGACGGAGGATTCGAGACGGTGAGCGTCCTCAACCGGGGCCTACCTTGCTGCCCTACGGTTATGTCAGGCTGTCTCGGTGTAGTATGCACAATGATCTTCCGGGCTTCCCGGGAAAACCCCATTCCAGCAAAGAGGGCAACACGACACCATCTACGCGAGGTATACAGGCCGCAATAGGTATGGCGTTTCGCTTACCCTTACTCCACGCGGCGGCGACAAGCATTTAGGTTGGATAGCCTGGGGTCATGGTAGTTGTTAGCAATAATACATCTGCCTCGTTCCATGGTGGGTTTGCGCGTCAGTCAGGGTTGAGCCTCACAAGTTTTAATTCAGAGCTTTCTCGTCGTCAAATTAATAATTTTCAGTAGTCAACCATTCTCCCGCCTCCCACTAGTCGCGCCCGAGCATGTGGGTCGACCCAAGCTTGCCAGCAGCCTTCCGCGGTTCAAGGGGCCTTGGCGGTCTAGTGGGCTGTCGTCGAGTATAACGAGTAGTAGTGTGGTGGGTTGGGTGCCAGACGAGCATGGCCTCACTAGTCGTCACATCTTCTTTTTGTTTTGTATCTTGTTCTTCTCCTGCAGCAGCAGCAGCAGCAAGCAAGAGCACGACAGTCCAACAACCGCAGTTAAGACACACTCTCGCACAGATTCATCATTCACAAAGCGCCGTCTGTTACCACTTGACCCATGCGCTGACCCGCTTGCCTGGACTGCATGTTTTCACCGCCATTGCAAGACCAACTCAGCTGGAGTGGTACCTCTTCTCCTGAGGGCAACAGTCCTATCATCCTCGAAGGCATCTTGCCTAGGGATAATCCTTTGTAAGTTTGCCCGTAGCCTCAGGCCTCAGGCGACGACAACATTCATGTTGCTGTCGTCTCATTCTCTTTGTCAAAATCTGTATTTGTATTAGTCACATGCAAGCCCACCACTTCCACTTTAGCAATTTGTCCCGCTTGTCCACCGTCCTCACCTTACATAACAGCACACTCTTTCGTTGTCGTCGCCAACACTCTCGGGACATAGTCCCTACCTTCTGTATCCTGGCTGGGCCACACATACACGTCACGAATGCGACCGTTGCTAACTTCGTGGCATAGCTCGTCGACCTCGACCTCGACTGCTCAATCCATAGTCTCCAGCCTTGACACCAAGCTGGATCTCTCCTCCCCCTCACATGACGCCCAGGGCGTGCTGCGCCCAGCAGTATTCTCGTTGTGGCGAGACGACGCTGACACCTCTCGCTTGACCGATGAAAGCCCGGAAGACCTGCAAAAGAAAGACCCGCTTGGGATACAGATATGGAGGCTATACAGCAAGACCAAGAATTCGCTTCCAAACCAGGAGCGAATGGATAACTTGTCCTGGCGTATGATGTCCATGAACTTGAAGAAGCAGCAAGAAGAACAGGCCAGGTTGGTTACCATGATCGAGAAAACAAGGTCTCATTGCATTGGCTGACAGGCGCCCGCTAGACTCGCACAACAGCAGAGGATAAGCCTAAGGTCGTCAGAGAGGAAGCCCGTTGGTCTTATTGCACAAATGCGGGCAGAATCTCAATCGAAAGAACGACAAGCCACCGAGGGAACAGTGGAGAATATGACTCTGGACGACTTTATCGTGCCAAACTCGGTTGCGTCGCCAGCTAACATCTCCCGTTCACCCTCTGCGGAAATTATGAACACAGAGGGCTCAATCGTCGCATCGGCGATTCCATTGAAGAAACAGAATGAACTGCGCGGTCAGACGTACCCTTTCGGAACCTCAGCGCCGGGACCTCAAGCCCCCATACAACAACGAGCTGGCGAATTTGGCTATGTGCAGCGCTACGTGCGCAAAACCAGTATAGACGAGCGTAGGGTATGTTTAGTACAATTAATGCTTCGTGATGATTTGGTCCTGACTCTTCCTAGCCACCAAAGCGACGAGCCGAGCATTCGCCCCAGGTTTTCCCAGTAGCCAACTCTGCTCTTTCCAACGACCTCGATCTAGCACTTAACAACTACTCTCTCGACCACATAGAAAATCCCCAAATGGGTCAGAACCTTATGCAGCAAACACATATCCCGTTCAACCTCGATACCTTCGCCCTTGACAACAACAACAATACAGATCCGATACTCAACTCAGCTAGTGTTTTCCAGCATCCGTTCTCGTTCACACCTTCAGAATCCCCAATAATGCCTAGTGGAGCCTTTTCGACCTCTTACTCTAACGCGCCGTTTCCAAACCAACATACACTCCCTCTTCATTCCCCACATGGCTCAAACACAGCATTTCCTTCCACTGTCACTACACCACAGCCTTTGCCCGAAGAACCCTTCTATTTTGATCAAAGCATTGTTGGATCATTCCACCAACAGCCAATGGACATGCAGCAATTCGGTCACAACAACAACAGCTATTCTATGGGTATGGCCAGTTCTGTCCCAGCTTCCTTTAACTTCCAACAAAGCTCGGAGCAGGGTTTTGGGCGTGCTATCCCAGGACCACCTCCACCGTTTCACAACTCAAGCTTTGGCAATATGCACGGCCATGTGAATCCAAACCACGTATTGCATGGTCAAATGGGTGGCATGTCACATGAAGGTATGTTCACGATTGGTGACGAAGATGAGAACGAAGATGAAGACCTCGCTGCGTTTGCAGACCGTAGTATAGATATGATGAATGAAATGGGTGGTATGGAAGATCCAGCCATGGACTTTACTGGAATGTCTTATGACTCTACGATGAACAATCAATATCTCAACAACCAATTTGACAGTGGACCACCGAGGAGGACTGTCACTATTGGAGGTGCTGAGGTTATGGGCCACGACTGGCAAGGTGGTTCTCTGAACAGAGGCCATGGATTTGCTTCTTCTGTAAGCGAGCTCCGTAATCGAGGAAATGACCCCAGAAGACAGAAGATACCCCGTACATCCTCGACACCTAACGCCGTTGGCTTGAGTATCGGTCAGATGCACAGACCTCAGACTTCGCCAAGTTCACCGCAAAATTCTGCAGGTTTGAGCACTGCAGCATCAACTCGGCCAGGTAGTCCTGATCTGAGCAAGGACAACAATGGACAGCCGACGACTTGCTCAAACTGCTTCACCCAGACAACACCTCTATGGCGACGCAATCCTGAGGGCAATCCACTATGCAATGCATGTGGTCTCTTCCTCAAGCTACATGGTGTAGTCCGTCCCTTGTCTCTCAAGACTGACGTGATTAAGAAGCGTAATAGAGGCAGTGGCGCATTGCCAATAAGCAGCGCTCGTACTTCAAAGAAAGCATCACGAAAGAACTCTCTCGTTAACGCGCCATTACAAATGCCCCAACAGCGTGCATCAGAATCAGAATCACCCAACCCAACAGCACCCCCAAACCCGCCGGTATCAAGTTCGAGAACAGGAGGTGTTGTGGCTATTGCACCAGGTCCACCGAAACCTATTGCTCCTGCCAGTGCTGTTCCCTCAACACTATCAAGGTCCGCAAGCACCAGCAAGTCAGCCATGTCAAAGCGTAGAAGACAGACTCTGCAGAACAAGCCTCTAGCTCCTGCACCTCCCCCAATACCGGAAGGTGATATGAGTATGGCCGATGCCGTCGACATGTCTGGTATGGTAGACATGTCTGGCATGATGCTTTCACAATTTTCGTCACCAGTCGAGGGTGACTCACCTACTGCTGCCCAGCTCGCTGCTGGTGACATGCCTCAGCAAGGAACAGCGGAATGGGAGTGGCTTACCATGAGTTTGTAGAGGGAGACACTTTCGAACCACATCAATTTGACTGTTTCGACTCGCAAGAATCGCCAGACTGGGATCACGGCGAAGTTGTCCGCTTCAGATTAACCATGTCGGATATTAAATATGCTTCCATAAGCGACCACAACACCTCACAATCAGTCCCGACGTCCACCACCCAACACATATGCACACATTTACGGCAGACAATCTCGAACATTTCCGAAAGATACCCTTAATTTTGTTTTATCGTTATATCAATGCGCCGCCGCACCTCGAATATGCCGACATCTATTTCTATTCCCTCTTTCGTTTTCATTTTGATTGTTACAGGAAGAGAACAGAGCAGCACTCACAGCGGCAGAGAGAAAGAGAGAACAACGTGGAAGATTTGCAACAGCCACAGGGGAGCTTTTTGACGCACAAGGAGAGAAGGACAATATAACAGGGCAAGGAAGCCAGAGGTTGATCTTACGATATATGAAACATGAAGATATATAACCCTTTTCTTTTGGTGGCTGATTGAATAGAATTCGTTTTGATTATAATCCCCAACCTTTTTTTGTTTTCTTGGTTGGTTTATTGGAAGGGGCTGACTTCAGTGTTCAGAGGGTGGGATAATGGCATGTTGATGATGATGATGATGAGGAGGGGGAATGTGTTTGGATAGATTTCTTTTAGAGTAATGGTTGATTTCATGTCTTTCGATTTCTGGTTTACATGGTTGAGATTTTGGTTTGTTGCTACAATCGTAATCATGAATTTGTCTCCTTCATCATTCTGCCTGCACCCATTTTGCGACCAAGCAAAGGTGTTGTCTGCCAGCTTTCAACACCGCGGATTGTCCATAGACAAGATCGATTTGCCCCCTTCTTCTTATACTATCGTTTGTAGAGGCTTAGTATGTCCGACTTCTGCCATAATTCGGCCTGTGTTGTTCCACTTTTTTTGGATCGTGTCCGGAGCACGATGGCGAGGCCCCCGTGGCTAGAGATGGAGAGGCTGCTGATATGTCTTGCCCCTGCACTGACCTTGCATGTCACTGACTCGGCAACAACGATGGATATATGCTCTCCCTGTAGCTTCACACCCAGTGATGGACGAAATCGACAACGCAGTACGCATTTTTCGATGGCCATTCTCGGCCGAGATGTCGATTTCAATTCTTCCTTTGTCCCATGCAATACAGTACTTTGATCAGCCCCTACCTCGCAACGTAGCAACTGAGCGGGTACTAGCCTTCAACAAAGCAGTGCTGGTCGCTGTTTGGGTAGTGGGCATGCGACAAGCTAACCCTAGGCGTGTTTCAGGTCGAGGAGAATTCACAGAGTCTCATCTGCTTCATCTCAACTACAACCTCGGGCACTGACAGCGGGCATAGACTGATGCTAATGCTCTCTTCTCAGCTTGCGCTATCAGATAGAGGCGCAGCTCAAATCAGGACACAACGCTGACCGGCATGGCTTGAAGCTCCAACACTCTTTCGACCGTTCACCAGGACATCGCAACAATCGTCGACCAAGACGGCAGTTTAACATCGCGACGCGAGGCCTTTCTCTGCGCCATCAAGAAATCAGCCAATAGAAGGCAGTCCGTCAAGTATATTTTCTGAAGATGCTTGAAACACGCACTAATAACAGACCATTCACACAGTCATCTCATCTTTCCTTTCTTCCACGAACACAAAAGCTTCACGAAGCATCAACAAAGACATCATGTTCTTTCAGCATCTCGACGAGACGACTTTCACATCACACAACGCACGGTGCTTCTGCATCCATTGAGGATCCACCAGAATCGGCGTCCGACAACCTCCTTGACGAGATCGTCCTGCCCTCATAGTTCACACGATGAACCGACGTGAGCGTGCTAGGATCCGTCACACGGTTCAACAGCTGTGTCCTGGTCGTGCCGACCAGAGTAAAGCGATACCAGGATTGCAAATGCCGCAATCTAACTGAACAGCAGCTGGTACCTTTCGACAGTGAAGGCACTGAAACAACCACAACCAAAACATTAGGCGGTCGATCACAGCAGGAGGCATCATGGCAGGCCTGCCACATTCCCTGGTAAGAGACTTACAATCCAGCCTGAAAAAAT
>Ga0115853_100065_pt1 | contig 14971 bp, 9 predicted proteins | sample InSIn5gowninarea_FD_83867 | JGI IMG/M metagenome (GOLD analysis project Ga0115853, IMG submission 83867)
TCCCCCTTGAAACCTTGCTCATGGCATGAAACAAAACAATTTTTTGAGACAGCACAAGGCTGACTTTGAGAATCTCTTAGTGTATGAACTTTTGTCAACTTTGGAAGTCAATCATACTCCGCATTCAGTGACATGAATCATATTCTAGAGCTTACATGTTCTCCTTCAAAAAATGGAGTTCTGTAGATCAAAGTACATCTCCCTTGTTTTGAGTTTCATAAAGTTCTATTTCATATAATAATCTTGCAGAAAGTACCATCCAAGCTTGTGGAACATGTTGATTGGCAACATTCATAACAACCCAAACACTGGAGCTTTGCTTGTTGGTAGTTACAGATAATAGAACATCTCCATTGTTTTGAGTTTCATAGAGTTATATCGCAGATGGTAATCTTAACAAAAAGTACCATCCAAGCTTATGAAACATGTTGATGGGCAACATTCATAATAACCCAAACACTGGAGCTTTGCTTGTTGGACAGATAGATAACAACAGAAATATTCTCATTAGAATACTCCAGTACTGAAAGTGTTCATTGCTGAACATAGGAATCTGTAGGTGCAATGTGTTTCCATTCTTTTGTTCCAATAGAACGAATGGCCCTGATACCAATTGAAAGTTTTGAAATCGGCAGGCCAAATGCTCTTGATCAAAGTACTATATATAGTTGGAAAGGTATCAATAACACATTTCCAACGAGTACTCACACGCCTTAATCTGATATGCCAAACTCTAGTGGTTCGCTCCAGAAGTTGAGGTCGCTAGGCTGCAGTCTGGTCGCCAAGACGGTCCTACTTCGTAATTGGATGCCAAAGAGTGGCAATTTCACTAATGATAACCAACGACAAAGTATGTCATGTTATAATACCGTTCGAAAGGCATTGAAGTCTACATTCTAATGGAGAAAAAATCAACTCAAAAGGAATTGTCAATCTCACTGGGTTGCCAAACCAGGACTGTACGGCTAGTGGGAAAAGAACAGTTTGGCAAAGTGGCGATTTGTATTCAAAGGGTATCGTGTTATATATGGATGGAGAGGGGAAGAAGTCTACTTTCCAGAAGTGGAATACCCACAAGGACTGGAGCAAGATAATTGTGGCAAAACTCGACGGAAGTGAATGTATTCACGGATAGCTTCTGAGAAAAACTAGGTAAGTGCACTACGGGAAATCATTGATGGTGGTGGCGATTTCCATACATAGTATGGTGAATCTTATATGGTTGAAAAGGTCTCTGAAAGGACCATCCAACACAAAAAGAAACACTTGTGAAATAGAGGTTTGAAACGAAAGTTACAGCCTCAAAAGCAAACTAGTTCAAAACAAGGCAATTTGACTCAACAACAATTATCTCCTATTTTAGTGCACGAAATGAAAAACATATGAATACCCACTAGGCTCAAATACCACGAGAATGGTGAATATCATCTTGGTTTAGCTCCAGACTTGATATATAACACCGTGGGAGTGATTTTTAATCACTACAGACCCAACAAAATGAGAAATGCAAAACATGAATGCAAGGAAAAGTTGCAGAGCATTTTCTCTTGCTAATAGTGAATAAAATATGAATACAAGATTCAAAATTCTTTTAATACAATGAAGGACAACGTCGCTTATACATACATTGAACAAAAGTTGAGTATTTGACACTCTATAGACAAAATTTGGTGAAAAGACAATCCGCTCAGGAAATCTATATGCAGCCTTGTAGACAAGATGGAAAGCCATGTTCTACAATGGTAAGGATTGAGGAAGCATTAAACTTCCATCAAGAAGCCTGCAACACATTAATGGCAAGTATTGCAGGTCGTTGAGACAAGTTTCAAGTTGCCATGGGAAAAGTGTGGAGTCAAATGCAACAACATGAAGTCACAAAATACAAACCATGGAACATTACAATCTTTCATTCTTCCCTATAATGTCGATGGTTTGTATGCTGGTTTTTTCTCTAAGATGAAGGAATCGGTCTATCGCCAATGGTTTAATGAAGATGTTTGCAAGTTGATCCTTAGACTTGCAATATTGGAACTCAATAGATCCATCTTCAACTAAATCTCTCATGAAATGATGGTGAATATCTATACGCTTGCTCCTACAGTGAAACATTGGATTCTTTGTCATAGCGATGGTGCTAGTATTGTCACAGTGAATTTTGATAAACTGGGAGATCTCCATACCTAGATCTTCAAATAATCTCGCCATCCAAATGGCTTGAGTGCATGCAAAGGAGGCAGCCATATATTTTGTTTCGACGGTGGATAGAGCAACTATTTGTTGCTTCTTGTTGCTCCATGAGACTAATGATTCACCAAAGAAGAAGCCATACCTAGATGTGTTTTTCCATTCATCAAGGCTTCTTGCCCAATCTGAATTTGTGTATGCGTCTAACTCATCAGAGTCTGAAACTTTATACTATAGGCCAAAGAATTTGGTGTTACTCATGTAGCGAATGATGCTCTTGGCCTCTTTCCAATGGGATTCATATGGTGAATGCATGAATCAAGCTACTAAGCTAACTGCAAACATGATGTCAAGTCGTGTTGCCGTGAGATACATTAGGCTACCAACAAGAGACATGTATAGCATTGCATCAACAAGAAGAGAAGAATTCTCTTTCATCAGTTTGCGATTGACGACTGTTGGTGGAGCAACTAGTTTGCAATCCATGGCAAACCTAGCAAGCATGTCGTCAACATACTTAGTTTGATTGATGAAGATGTCGTTGGATGATTGATGAGCTTGCTTACTCAAAAAGTATTACATTTCACCCAAATCACTCATTTCAAATTCGTTCATCATGGCAATTTTAAATTGTTGCAGCATGGAAGTGGAATTGCTCATCAAGATAATATCATCAATGTACATATAGAAGATGATGAAGTCAAGTCCGAATACCTTTGTGTACATTGTGGCTTCTGCTGAATACCTCTAATAGCTATTCTAGCAGAAATAGGTGTCAATTCCAGAGTACCATTCTCTAGGTGCTTGCTTTAGCCCGTAAAAAGCTTCCTTCAACCTATACACTTTATCTTCATGGTTAGTGACTGTGAATCCTTAGGGTTGATTAACATTTCCATAGCACCATCCAAGAAGGTGGATTTAACATCCATATGGTACACAATAAGACCAAAATGAGATCCTAGAGCTAGTAGGGATCGAATAGTCTCTAATATGGCAACTGGAGCAAATGTCTTTTCATAGTCAAGGCCTTCTTTCTAAACATAACCTTCCGCTCATTGATAGGCTTTATGCTTGGCAATGTTGCCATCAACATTATACTTGACCTGGGAGATCCACTTGATGCCAATGACGTCCTTGTTCTTTTGAGGGACACGCTCCCAAGAATCATTTTTTTGGATCTACTCAATCTCATCTTCCATTGCTAGTAGCCAATCATCATTTGTCGTTGCTTATTTGAATTCAGTCGACTCAATGAATGAAGAGGACATCAAGGCATAGTTGACCATATGATCATCCCCCTTGATTGTTGTCGGATCACTCAACATCTAAGAGTGTGGTTGATCTCTGGTGATCATTTTCTTATCCACGTCGCCAATGCGAGAAGATGTCGCCATAGGGATGTTGAACTATTGAGGCTACAATGGCTCAACAAGCTAGTTGAAGCTGGAGTCTTCAAACTCTATAGTGATGGTTGGTTCATCAGACTCCTAATATGCTCTGCATTCATTGAAGATGACATCCTGGTTGATGTACAATTTGTTAGCGACTAGATCGTAGCACCAGTGGGCTTTGGACTTTTCAAAGTATAAACAGAGATACACTTGATGGATTTCTCATCCAGCTAGGGATATGCACTTAGCATGTGGTGCCAAAGATCCTCAAGTGTACAATACCTTGTCAAACCAAACCTCATAGGGGGTTGAATCCTGCATTATTTTTGTTGGGCAACGATTCAAAATGTAAATTACTATGTGAATAGCTCCGCCCCATAATTTCTTGTCCATTCCCATCTCTTTCAACATGCATTAAGCCATCTCAACGACTATTTGGTTCTTTCTCTCGATGGCTCCAAAGGAGTGTAGGATGCTATGTATTGTCGTTTGATGCCATGTTTGTTGCAAAAGTCTTTGAATTCGTTAGAAATGAATTCAACACCTCAGGCAGTGCGCAACTTCTTGATACGGTAGCTAGATTGGTTCTCTACCAAGGTCTTGAACTTGGCAAAACAATCAAAAGCATATCACTTGGCTTGCAGCAAATACAACCAACTCATTCTAGAATGATCATTATAAAAATAAGCATATAACTACACTTGGCCATGCTCGAAGTTTACATAGGTCCACATATGTCGACATGCACCAACTCAAGAGACTTCTAAGAATGATGTTGGTGATGGAGAAACTTCTCTCTGTGTTGTTTCCCGAAGATGCATCTCTCACAAAAGGTGTCGAACAGGTTTGAAAAGGTCAGCATACCTTTCACGAGCTTGTGCAATCCACATAATGAGTTGAAGTTGAGGTGTCCAAGCTTCTTATGCAACATCCAAATAGGATCAAGTGTGGTCTTAAGGCATTTAATAGCAACGAGTTGCATTTTCAACATATACATTCTCTTCTCATACATGAGAATAGTTGCAACTACTTGGCGATTGGTCTCATTTGTGATTTTGCAACTCCTCTTCTCAAAGATTACTTTGTAGTTCTTTAAGCATAATTGACCAATGCTCAAAAGAGTATGCTTCAACCCTAGAACATATAAAGTATCATGCATGTGCATGATCTTACCAATCATTGCCTTGAAGGCAATAGATCCTTTTCTGACAATGCTAACTTGATTGTTGTCTCCAAAATTGACTCATCCATTGAGAATTTCTTCAAGTTGGTTCTTGTTTCTAATCATGTGGTTTAAACAACCACTATCAAGGTACCAAATTTAATCATCAACAACTTCATAGATGTTGTGAGTCAAGAAAAGGTTTGTGATACCTTGCTCTTCACTATAGTTGGCTTTTTGTACGTATTGTTTTCTGTAGCATTTTCATTTCGTGTGACCATCTTTTTCACAATAGTCACAATGTTTTTGGGTTGAGTTTTGGCTTCTGCTAGCTGACTTGTCTCTTCCTCTACCACAGATGCCTCTTCCATAATTTGATCTAACAGAGCCTCACGAAGGCGTTTCTGAATTGGAGGAAGTAGAAGGTTGGTCATTAAATCTAAGTTTGCCTTGGAGTGCTTGATCAAGGTTCTCAGACCTATCTTTTATTCTATGTTCATAGGTCTGCAAGCTTTCGAACAACTCAACTAGAGTGAGCTAAGATAAATCTCTAGACTCCTCTATAGCAATGTTGATAGGATCAAACTTTCAAGAAAGGCTTCTAAGCACCTTCTCCACAATCCAATTGTCATCTAGTGCCTCACCATGCACATGAATAGCATTTACCAAATCTCGTACTCTATTCATGAAGACCTCAATAGTATCATCATTAACCATTCTTAGAGATTCAAGATATCTATGTAAGGGTTGGAGCTTAACAACTCTTACCTTGAAAGATCCCTTGTAGGCAATCTCAAGAGACTCTCATGCTTCCTTGTCCTGAGTGCATTCTACGATCTTGGGGAAGATAGAAACATTTAACCCACTTTGTATGGCAAACAAGGTTTTTGCATCCTTCTTCTAAGTCTCCAAAAGCTCCTTCTGATTGGCTAAGAGTAGTGCAGATGCACTACTTTTATATAACCTTGCAAAACAAGAGTCCACAAGTCTTTCAAGATGAAAAGCATTCTCATTTGAATACTCCAGTACTCGAAGTGGTCATCGCTAAAAACAAAAATCTGCAGCTGCACTATGTTTCCATTCTTTTGTTCCATTTCAACCCAATAGCACGAATGGCTATGATGCCAATTGAAAGTTTTGAAATCAGCAAGCCCAAATGCTTTGATACCAACTAACGATTTAAAGTTGCGTGTGTTGGCGACTGCAAAATTGATAATTTGGACTTTACAAAAGATAGGCTAACAAACTTAAAGAATTCGCCAAAGTAACCTTGATCAAAGTACCAAGTATTATGTATGGTTGAAAAGGTATCAAAGAGACTTTTCCAATGAGTACTCAAACGTCTTAATCCAATGTGCAGAACTCTAGCAATTCACTTTAGAAGTTGAGGTCATAGGCTGTTGGTCACCAAGACAATCCTACTATGTAATTGGATGCCAAAGAGTGGCAATTTCGCTAATCATAAGCACTAAAAAAGTATGTTGTGTTATATATCGTTGGAAAGGTATTAGAGAAAAAATCAACTCAAAAGGAGTTGTCAATCTCTAGCAATTTGTGGCAACACACAAGGTACTCATTGGGTCGCCAAAACAGGACTATAAGGATAGTGCCAAAAGAATAGTCTGGCAAAATGATGATTTGTATTCAAAGGGTGTCATGTTATATATAGATAGAATGAGGATGAAGTCTACTTTCCAGAAGTGGAATACCCATAAGGAATGAAGCAATGTGGCAAAACTCATGAACTATTTCTAACGCAAATTAGGTAAGTGTACTACGGGAATTGTTGATGGTGGTGGCAATTTCCATACAAAGTATAGCAAATATTATATGGTTGGAAAGGTCTGAAAGGACTGTCCAACACAAAAAGAAACACCTAAAATGGAGGTCTGAAATGAAAGTTACAGCCACCAAAAGCAAATTGGTTTGAAACAAGGCAGTTTGACTCACCAACAATTATCTTTTGTTCAGGTGCACAAAATGAAAAACAAATGAATACCCATTAGGCTAAAATACCGCGAAAATGGTGAATATCACCTTGATTTGGCTCCAAACTTGATATTTAACATTGTGGGAGTAATTTCTAATCACTACAAACCCAACAAAATGAGAAATGCAAAACAGGAATGCAAGGAAAAGTTGCAGAGCATTTTTTCTTGCTATTACTGAATAGAATGTGAATACAAGGTTTATGATTCTTTTAATACAATGGAGGACAACATCCCTTATACATGCATTGAGCAAAACTTGAGTATTTGACACTATCAAAATCTGGCGGAAAGACAAAATCCGCTAAAGCTATCTATACGCCGACCTGCAGATAAGATGTACAGCCATGTTTTGCAATGGTAAGGATTGAGGAAGCATTAAGCTTCCATCTAAAAGCCTGCAATGATCATCTAGAAGCCTGCAACACATTAATGGCAGGTACTATAGGTCATTGGGGCAAGTTGCATGTTGTCATGGGAAGGGTACGGAGTCAAACGTGACAACATGACATCACAAAATACAAACCATGGAACATTACAATCTTTCACATAGAGCTGATGAAAATCAATTTATAACCACCCAATCTGATATGTCATTTAGTGGATTCCTACCAGTTAAAGAATACAGCATTCAATCATTATAAATGTCACATCAGGATTAAGAATTTAAGACATTCAAACAAAGGTTACTTACAATCTCATTACATAACCATACCAATATGGATTTTGTAGAAAATTATTCCGCAAGTTCTACCTGTAATTTTAATAAAGAATAAATGTGATGGAAACAAAACATTAATAACCATGAGAGGCCTTACCTCCCCTAAATCCCTTGCCAAATTTGATTGTCCCATACAAGTGGCTGAAGTGCTTAAGGTAGCGAACATCTGGGAACTCATCCTAGCTGAAAAAGTGTCAAAGTGTCAACAACTGAGTAAAGCAATAAAAGCCCACAAAGCAAGAATCAATCCTTGAGATTTAAAGTAAAACACCAAGGGGTGATCATCATAGTTGTGCATAGAATGCACTACAAAGGAACAAGTAAATGTGAGGTGCAACATAACAAAACAACAACTGATACGTACAAATTGGCTGAGAAACAGCATTGCAAAGCAACTGTGATCTTGTCAACATGTTCCCGATGACAGTACTGAGAAAACAAAATCAAAATGAGAAAATAAACACTAGGCAATACTCATTACAAATATTCTATAGGAGAAATCATTGTAAATATGAAGCTAATCAAAATGAGAAAATAAACACTAGGCAATACTCATTACAAATATTCTATAGGAGAAATCATTGTAAATATGAAGCACACTATTGTTTTACAGTTGGAAATTGACATTTAAGTGTTTTGAGGTAAGATTGTCTACCTTTGACACAACCAACCTTCCATTTCCTTTGCCTGCAGATGTTCTTTACCATTATCATGCATAATAAGTGTCCATTCTGGAATGAAGAACAAAAATAACAGTTCAAATTCATAGAAAATTAAAAAACAAACCAGTGGATACTGAATTCAGCATAAATGCTGGCATGTAACAGTACTAATTAATTAAATATACATAAATCAGGGAGTTTAGTAGGCAATTGGCCATTTGGCTACTCCGTCAATTTTTCTCAAAAACGTTTTTTTATTACAGGATATCTTTTTAAAAAGTAAACTATTTACCATGTAAATCAAAAAGGATTATCCAGATGCATCCCAGGTAAATGTGCATATACTTAAGATATCATGATTACAAGTAAATAATATAATACAAATATAATATTTGTATGTTTGTTACATATGTAATATACTCAGCAACTTTGATTCTTTATTGCACAAGGGTCAACTGATACAGAAAAATGCCCTACCTATGCATAGAGCACATAATGTGCACTAAATTAAGTTTTTATACATAAATCTTGAAAACGTACATAACAGGTAAGAATAAAACCGCATACTGTTAGGTTGAAATCATTATGTGTCATTATTGATGATCATCGAGTTGATCCCACACAAGCATTTTTATCATTACTTATACACAGATCTTTTCTGGAATTTCCAATATTTTATTTCATGGGATATTTGATATACTTAACAACTAACATCAATGTTACATAAAAAATATGAGAGCATGGAAATATTTTATATTGATGTGGACCTAATTACGATGCTTGTCAGGGTATCTCCATACCAAGGTTCTGACACTAATGTATCTGGGAGACCACGCAAGGATAGCTGCCACCCAAAATCTAAATACAGACTATATAGATTTACAAAAAAGTTTCTGAACATCCTTGACACGTAATAAATTACAGAAAAAATAACTTAACAAATCTGTAGAATTAGGATGCTGTATTTTTCAAAACTATAAATATTTAGAAAGTACTTAAAAAACAAATATAAAATCTTTAGAATTTTACGGTTTTTTTCAATATTTCTTATGATTAACCAGTAAACTAATGTCATAAATAGTGATAAAGTAAATAAATATGGATTAAGCCGCTGAAGCAAACTAAACTTATGATTTCAATATTGAAAAAAATTCCCATTTCTACGCTCAGTAAGTATTTGCACTTTATTCAATAGTTTGAGTACCTTAATAATGTCTTGCAAAGAATTGATGATGAACCATGAAACCTACCGGAAAAAACTCCATGACAGCGCAGTCGACGGAAACCCAAACCGCCATACAGAGGGAAAAGCTTCGCAACAACTCCTCTGGCAGAAGAATGCATTTCGAAGATGTGCAGAGAAAGCTTAAACCCTATACCCTAGATGATTGAAAGTCGGTGGTATCTACTGCTGTTCAAGGCAAGCGAGGAAAAGAATCTGCAACAAAAGTAAAGTTTTAGGGTTGAGAAGGCACTAATTTATCTGAAGACATTTTGAACTTTTTTTTTTTGTTAGGACTTCGAAGTGTTTTAACCTAGAGAGACTTCTCTTAATTTCGTTTTTATTTTTAGCGTAAATTTTTAAATTATACATTTCAATTTGATATATTTGTTTTCTTGGTTAAGTTAAAAATGTGGTTTATCTTTGTTCTTTTGTTTAGACGAAGTTTATGTGTTATCTTTCTATAACTATCAAGGGTCACCTCCTCAAGACTTACAAGACTATTACTTCTTTCTATATTTTTGCTCCTTTTGTTCTTAGTTTTTATATTGTAATTGCTTCCAAAGTTGTGTTCAAATATCTTCTTCTACCTTTTTCATTTGGGATTCTTTATGTACTTTAGCTTGTTGAGTCTCCGTTAATTTTCTTATGATTATACTCTAGGTTCTATCTTCTAGGTTGAATTCTTCCTTAAATATGTTGTTGTTGTGTTGTAACCAAAGTTGTCAGCATATGAAATTCTTTCATTTTTATTTTTATTTTTAAATCGCTCCTTGCAATGAAACAACCATGGAATTAGATTTCATGTCTAAGGTTTTCTTCCATCAAAGTCATTCGGGAGTCACACTTGACCTCATCCACACTAGCTTGGCCTAACTACCATCAACTGGACTTGAATATATCCACATGCATGTGATGGAGGAGAGTTTTGAACCTGGAGCATCTCTTTTTCCACTTGAGAGTTTTCAATTCTCCATTTCACTATTTTGCATTTAAATATATTATTATCTTATTTTATTATTGACCAACTCATTTTAAATAGATTTAAACTTATAATTTTAGAATTGTTAATTATTCGAGAGAAATGAATAATCAATTATATATATATGAGGTCGACCATCAATGGAGATAAAGGTAGTTAAAATAAATCGTGAATTTCTTAATCAAATCCATGAATAGAGAGTAAGAGATATCTCTTAGAATTTAAGAGACTTGTTAAATATTTTGATGGAGTTTATTAGACATCGGAATATCTAAATAAGTGGAGTAAAGAGATTGAGATTTTAATAAAGAAAAAGCTTGAAATTTTCATTATTACTTCAAGGTTTTTTTCTTTTCTTATTATATTTTATGAAGAATAAGACAAATGCTCCTTTTAATTGTTCATGATTTCTAATAATAAATTTCCCATATTCGATCATAATATAGGATTTTACATGTAAAAGGGAAGTCACCAATAAATAAGGTTTAGGTTCAATTTGTTGGTTTCTGTTTAACCTTTAGGATCTAGAAACTTAACTTAAGATTGGAAATATGTTGGGTAAAACAATCAAGATACAAGATACAACCTCAAGTCTTTATGCAAGGATTTATGTTAAGATGAATATAAAGTTTTCCCTTTCGAAATATTTAGAATTAATTCTCAATGGTAAATCTTGGAATAAAATTATAAACTATGAAAATATACCTTTCAAATATAGATTTTATTGGTCATTGAGGCATGGGCATAGGGATTGTGATAGATGGCTTCAATTTTATATCAAAACTAAATCACAATAAAAAGAAAAAATGATAAGGAAACAATAACATTACCCATTATTCATCACCAAATGTGTTATGTAAAAACCCTAACTTCTAAAAAGGGGAGGAAATTATAAGCAACAATAGCATAAAGTATGAAAAAAAAATTAGTTCTTATGAATGATAAAGAATTGCAATTGCAAAAATACAAATCTACTAGTGGTCAATACTTTTATATGCAAATATATAAATATGTTTCTTATACTTAATGGGGTAGAGAAATCAAGAGAGGGACTTATTCTTGTGAAGAATTAGGATCCATTTAAACCGTAAAAGGTTAAGGAGGTAATAGTTCCCTTTTATTTTGTGAGTGAAAAGTTCACTTCTCCAAGAAGAAATAAAGAAGGGAGTCTTATTAAGGGAATTTCACTTACGTTGAAAGAAAATCTATAACCACACCTTCTTTAGATTAGGAAAACAAGATTTATAATATAATTTTCAATCCTAAACACATCGATGATTAGATCTTAAAACTTGTTTGGAAGGGATAGGACCTATGAAAAAGGGTTTAGGTTATAATTTTAAGCATGAAAATATAATTATAGATATAGTTATCAAAAACTTAACACATAAATACTCAAATGATAAACATGCTTAAGATGTTATAAGAGATAAAAATAATTATATTTGATTTTTACATTTTGAGGGTTTAATCTTCTTGCTTTTATTTATTGTTGATATTGTGCCCTTGTACATGTAAAATTCTCAAAAAAAAAAGATCAAAAATATTTGAATTTTTTAAGGTTTGCCTTGTTGGAATGTATAATGCATTATTGTAAGGTCTCTTCATGTAATTCACTTAATACTTAAGGGTATCCTTAAATACCTCAAGTATTTAGTGAATATGATAATGTAACTTATCCTGCACTCCATATCATGAGCATGCCCCTTGGGTAAAAGGGTAATGCATGTCATGACATTGTACAATGGTTAAAAGGGTAATCCAAGGGAGGAATTTGGCTTATAAATAGAAGGTCGTCTCCTTGAGATCACTCACTCAAGTTTGTAGTAAAGTTATGCTCTATGATTGTTAGGACAAGTGAGAAAGAGGTCTTGTAAGAGAGTATTATTTGAGAATAAGAAGATCTTAGATTAGTGGATGTATTAGATCTTCCATGAGAGGAACTATTTTACATGTGGTATCAACTTTGTGAGATTGGCTATATTGTTTATGCTATTATGATGATGTTTTAGAGAGCTTTTATGTGATCTTGGTAGAGTAGGAATTTATTCATTTAGGCTTATTTCCTTCAAATGGTATCAGAGCCATTCTTGGAAGCTTTATCTTTTTTCATCTTTGGAAGTTCATCTTCATTATTGCGAGGTAAAATCAAGTGAAGGTATAACCTCCTACCCTCTTGGTTTTTTTATTTTATTTTTAAACTATTTCATAATGATATTAACATTTTTTATTATGTGTTAGTTCAAATTCTTTTTAGCAAAATTTGCTTATAAGTAATAATGTATTGTTGTTATACAATTATTTACACTAACATTTTTTTGTTAGTTACACTTTTTTTGATAAATTGTTTAAAATAACAATAATGTATTGTTGTGAAACTATTTTAAAATTTATAATAACATAAGTTTGCAAAAAAAAGTTACAATTTTTAGCATTTATAAATTTGTATTTAATTTTTGAAATAATTTTATTTACAAAAGGAATAAATTAAAAAAAAATTAACTACAATTAAATAAATATTTGAAAGGAAAACTATTTTTTTTTCAAAACAATAATGTATTTCTTGTGAGGAGGGAAACTATTTTTTTAAACATTAAAATATTTAAAAATGGATGTTAAGGGGGGTGGCACCTCTACAATCTCCTCCTTACGGGCGATTCCCCCCCTCTAGCAAACCCACTTACTGTAGCCATCGGCCACCACAACTCGTCGACCTCAACGTCACCGGTAGACGACCCTAATATCATTGGTAATTGGCCCCAATGTCGTTGGCAGTCAACCCCCATCTTCACCAAACCCTTGACCCCTGTGGTTGCACCTGCACGACCCCATCATCTATCAATAGTCTTTTTGAAGACGACATCGCTCTTCATTCTAACGGTCATTATTCTCGCATCCTATGCATAGGCAAAAGCCTCCATGATAAACTCCAATCGACTCCAGCTCGGTCCCACCCAGTGTAGACAGTGTCGCTAGCCCACCTTCAACCATGACCTCTGTAGCTTTTACCTTGCCCCGCCTTCCCTGGCCCTTCTCACCTTCATTCGATCACCTCACCTCCCGCAACCTCCTTCTTTATCCCTATGCCTACACTCTACCTCCTAGTTCTGCCCTTTCTCTGCCCCTAAATCTTATAGACCTGCATCGCTAATGAATCCCTTCCAAAGCATGCCCCTCCATTAACTCATCAACGCATGGGGCTTTAATTTACCCCGCACAACACATGGCTCTCTCTAAATAAGGGATGGCATGGAGTGTGGGCTTCCTCCTCCCATTAATTTGTTGCAGGACTATAGATGGGTTGTAAATACCTTGTTGACTCATTATTTGTTCCAAAGATGAATTATTACACATGCATTTTTTTATAATAGTCGTTTCTTAACAAATAATAATTTTTTTGATAAATGAGGAGGAGGTATATTATAAAGAATATGTTTTTAAATTTTTTTAATATTTATTTACCAATTTTATATTGAAAAGTTAAAACCCTTTATAGGAGGTATTTTTATCTATATTTTCTCTTAAAAATTAGAGGGAAGGAAAAATTTTAAGATGTATTTTTTTCCTAATGGGAGGGTGTAATTTTTTCAAACATTAATGAAGGAAATTTTTAAATGAGCAAATTTTGTTTTAAGTCATTCTTCCTTCCTTAAAAGTTTAATAATGCAATGTTTTATGCTTTTAAGGAGGGGGACGGGGGGTCGAGGCGAGCGGGTGATTTTTAATGCTATGGTAAAAAAGGGGGGAATATTTTTGCCAAGTTTAAGTTTTTTAAGTAAAAAGGGGGCATTCCTTATTTTTATTGTTACTTAAAAATAATGAACTCATGAATTTTTTGTAAAGAGGTCCTCTTGGAGTTGTGACAAAACCTATTGAACACTCTTAGGTTTCAAATTGGATGATGTAACTTTTTTATGTATTTTATATTAAGCACTTTGCTTTTTTTTTTGCAAAAACAAATCGCAAATATTGAAAATGCATCCCCCTAAAATGAACACATATGCACATTTATTCTACAACATGACTTGTTTAGGGAGCCATGAGGGGAGGACAAAGCAAACTGGAGTCTTTAGTCTATTGATCCAAATGGTGTAAAATTTGTATTTCTTAATTGCTCATAAGTCCTTTGTTGGTCTAAACATAACTCCATATAGATGGACAGACATGTGTGCATTGATACCATATGTCTGCATGTCCATTTAAGGATTATCTTCATAATTTAGGAGGAGAACTTGAAACCTAATCAAGATAAAATTTAATCGATCTAACATGTATCACGCCCTTGGAAAATAGTTAGTACTTGTAATGAACCAAAAATAAAAATATAAAAAAAAGGAATAGGGTCCCTTATGTTACAAAATAAAGTTATTAAATTAGTATGGTGTGTTATAATAAATAAAAAATGTTGAAGATCAGAATTGACCTTGTCAAGTTAAAAAACGTGTGCAGGCCTGGAAAACTCAGTCAACTTGCAACGCGTATATCGTTTGATCTACTACTCCTTTTCACGCCAAATTTGGACTGAAGATAGATATAGATGTGTAGAAAATCGTGTCAAAATTTCAGCCCATTTGGATAAGTTTAAGGCATCCGTTTTATGACTTTCCCATCGAAGGTCTGTTTAGTAAAAACTATTTTTAGCATTCCTATTTTTAGAGT
>Ga0115853_100323_pt1 | contig 14933 bp, 20 predicted proteins | sample InSIn5gowninarea_FD_83867 | JGI IMG/M metagenome (GOLD analysis project Ga0115853, IMG submission 83867)
TGTTCCTTAGATGAACTAGAGAAACTCAAAAAGAAAAATGATTTACTAAAGAAGAAGTTGAGAAAAACTAAGGAATAATATTATGAAACTAAAGGTCAAACTAAGATTATCAGTCTAAGATGGTAGAAAAGGTAAAAGCTCTAAAGAAACATCTTGAGATTATGTCTTAGATAAATTTGAAGATGGAATCCCTACAAGATAGATTGAGGAGTTTATGAAATTAGGTTACATACTATGGATACTAATGAATGTCAAGAACTAGCTTCTAAGTTTGAAGAAAAAGCGAGGCAAAGTCTTGCAGGAATGATGGATGCATATGAAAAATCAATTTATGATCTTCAAAGATATCTTCAATGGCCTGAGATCAATTTCAGAGATGAACATCCAATTTCTTTTGCTTTCTTCCAAGAAATCGAAGATAAATATGAGATGACCAAGGAAGAGGTTCAGGCAAAAAAAGTGATATCCAAATATGACATTCAAGAATTCTTGGTCAAGTCGTCAATGGAGTTTTCTCATTACATGGATTTTGTACCCAAATTTGTGCTCGACATGGAGAAATTCAAAGAATGCAATCTTACTCTTGATGTAAAGAAATAACACATCTTAAACTCTCGAGAGTTGAGGATTCTAACTCAGCACAAGGCCTGGAGCAAATATTTTCAAAATAAAGGAGGATGAATGGTACATTATTGTAAATTAATTTTGTAGATATTGTAAATAGTTATTTTAGAATTTTATGTAATTTAAATAACTGGGAAAATATGAAAAGACTCCTATTTTTCTTATTTATGTAATTAAGGGAAGAGAAATTCTAGGGGACACTCTGGGAATGTGAAAAACCAAAGGTAAATGTAAGCCAAAGATCACCTTGGAACTCTATATATGTAACTCTCTCATTTGAGAAAAAGGTCGAAACTTCTCTTCTCATTCTTTTAGTTGATTGCTTAATGAGAGCATATTGTTCTCCTCGTACTCTTTAGTCCTTTGAGTTATGAGATGTGGAAATGTTTATTGTTGGTTTGATTTCATATTGTTCATTGTCATATGTGGATTGTTCTCTTATGCATTGAGTAGTGTGGATCATGTAGAGTGAAACATGTGTTGTGAATTGTTTCCTTTTGCATGCCAAACTTAAGATGATTGTCAAATTAACAATAAGGTGTTTCTAATCACAAGACAATTGGTACTTTGGTAATTTTGAATTGTTTCACTTTGCTTGAGTCTCAATTGTAAGTAAGTTATTCATTAACATTTCATTGAATTGTTTCATGAATCTAATGGGTTGCTTATGCTTGTGGTTGGAATTTTAGTTAAGCTCTCGCGAGATAGATTAGAGTAGATTAGATTAGAATAGTTTGGTTAGAATAAATATATATTCTTTGCTTTAATATTTACTTATTGTTGAGGTTTAAAGGCAACCAAACAAACCACCTAGAATGGTAATGAGGCCATAATCTCATCAAGCCTGCCACACCAAATGTTCGTGACTCTAATTGGGACTTGCAAAATGGATAGTGACCCCCTTTGTTGCAACGGAATTTTCCCCCCATCAACAATACACTTGGCCTATTACACTCCATGTCTTCAATATCGCTCTTACCTACATCTCCTTCGTCCCTATTTTGAAACTTGGTATTCTTCATCCATGCTTGTCTTCCCCTAAGCTCGTGCCTCTTTCCACTACATCAACTTTGGAATAGTTACAATTTTTCTCCCCTTGTCTTCATTCTTGTATTGTTTCTACCCCTTTGCATTGAGAAACAAAAGTAACTACATCACTATTCTATAATACTTCTTGCATGCTATAGGCTTTGTTTCTGCCATTTTACCACCAAAGTAAAAAAGGGACATTATTATTCACTATGTAAATTTTTTTGGGAATAGGGAATACTCCCCCTTTGATTGTACTACTTTATGAATTTTCTCCCCCTATCATTATGATTCATATTATTCTACATATTTCCTTTTTTGTGCTACTCCCCCCTCAGACTATTCTTTCTCTTATAGTTTTCTAAAGTAGCTCCCCCTCTGAATATATGAGATTTTCTTGTTATAGGAGATGGCTCTCCTTTAACAGATTATTCCAATGTTGCTTCCCTTATGCTATTGGCCTTCTACTTCTTCTAACTTTTGATGAAGCTTATGCAATTTAATTATGAATGGGAATAAATTTCAGTTTTTTCGTGAGATATTCGAATGTATCTCTTGGAAGTGGTTTTGTAAATATATTTTCAACTTGGTCTTTTGTAGCCACATAATCCAATTTAATAGCATGGTTTGCAACTTTTTCGCATAGAAAATGGTAGTTGAGAGGTGTGTTCTTTGTTTTTGAATTCATGATAGGATTATTTGAAATGATTATTGCATTAGTACTACCACATAATATGGATATTGGGTGTTGGTATTCTACCTGAATATATTTTAAAGTCCGATTCATCCATAAGACTCACATGCAATAGTATACTACAACAATATATTCTACTTTTGTTGTAGATAGAGAGATTGATGCTTTATTTATTCTGAGCTAGGATACTAAATAATTTCCTAAGAATAATGCATATCTTCTTGTGCTTTTTCTATCATTTATACAACCTTCCCAATTAGAATTAGTATATGCTATCAAGGTAAACTCTTCACCTTTAGGACACCATAATGAAAAATATAAAGTACTCTTCAAATATCTGAATATCCACTTTACTTCCCATACATAGGATTCCCTTGGTGTAGATAGAAACCTTGTAACCATTCCAACTACCTACATGATATCTAGCCTTGACATTGTCACATATAATAGGTTTCCAATCATAGTTATGTATAGCTTTTTATCTACTTGCATGGATTCATCTTCTTTACTTAGATTTCTTCATGTAATCATGGGGGTATTACCTGGCTTACAATCTTCTATTTTGAATTTCTTGAGCATCTAATCCAACTCTTCATTCATAGCATTAACCCAATGTTCATCTTTCATTCTTTTAAAATGTTAGGTTCCACTGTGGATAGTAGGGACAAATTAACATGTTTAGGAACACTATTTATTCTTCTTCTTGTTTGAGACCTTGTATTCTTATTTCCTAGAATTTGATTTACAAGGAGATTCTTTTGCACAGACCTTGAGGTTATTTTGATGATATATCTTTCTATTTCCCTTTTCTTTTCTTTTCATTGGTCCTTCTTTTTTTGTTTTTCTTCTTGTTGTTCTTAATTTCTGTGTGCTTATTCTTTTCCTTATTCAAGTTTTCCTTCTTCCAAACATTCATCACTTTCTTTGTATTTTGTTTCTTTAGAATTCTAAGTTGATTTATGTGATTTCTCATCATCCACCTTCACATTAGCACTCATTACTATATTGTATAGAATTAGATTGTAGCATCTATATGCCTTATTATCTAATGAGTAACCTAGAAAGATTCCTTCATCTGTTTTTGGGTCAAACTTTCCCAAATTATCTTCATTTCTCTTTATGTAACATTTTCTTCCAAAGACCTTAAAATAATTGAGTATTGCAAGTCTACATTTCCACAACTCATATGGAGTCTTATCATTATTGTTTCTAAGCAACCCTCTACTTGGGATATGAATAGTAGTATGCACTACCTCTTTCTAAGAAGCGCATGATAATTTGGAGTCATTCAACATGGTTCTAGCCATTTCTTGCACCATTATATTTTTCTTTCTACCACACCATTTTTTCTAGTGGCCTAGCTACTGAAAATGATCATTTGATTCCACAATTATCAAAAAATTTCTCAAAGTCATTTGAGGTAAATTCACCTCCATCATCTGATCTTAATCACTTGATTTTGAGATTGGTTTCATTTTCAACCAGTTCTTTAAACACCTTGATTTTTTCAAATTCTTATGATTTATTCTTTAGAAAGGAAAACCATGTCATTCTACTATAATCATCAATAAATATCACAAAATAATGCTCACGTTACAAACCTTTGGTTCTGGTTGGTCCACAAAGATCAATATGAATGTGTTGTAAGGGCTTTGAGGTTGAATGCTTCTTTGTTTCGAAAGTGACTCTAGTCTTCTTTCCATGTTAGCACTTCTTGCAAATAGGGTCTGAAGGTAAATTATAATCATGGGAATATTCTTTACATCGTAGTTTTTTCTGATTTTTACCAGACTATCAAAATTTATATGTCCCATTACTCTATTCTCTAACCAGTTTTGATCACTCTATCCTATGCAACATTTCTCTCCATTCATTTCCTGCAAGATGTATATGTTGTTAGGAGTTCTAAATGTTGTAGCAACCAATCTACCTGATTTTTCACTCCTTATTTCACATTTTTTAGAATCAAATGCAAGAGCATGTCCTTGGTCATACAATTGAGTAACAATAGGAAGAGTGTGCTTCATATTTTCAATCAATAACACATTATCTTGTTTGGATCTCTCATTTCCAAGATTGACTATTCCTTTTCTAATTTTTTTAGTAGAGCTATCATTTCCAAAGGTGACATTGCCTCCTTTTTCCTTTCTAAGAAGTAAGAAGATAATTTGTTTTCCTATCATGTTCTTGGAACATCCACAATTTATGTACCATTGACTCAATTTGTTTTCCTATCATGTTCTTGGAACATCCACAATTTATGTACCATTGACTCGCTTCACTTTGTGCATGTAAGACTAGGTTCCTTTCTTCCTTCTCTTGTTAATTTGATTTTCTCTTCCATAATCTTGTATCTTCTTCCTCATACTTGGAAAAAAATATTTCTTCCCTATTTTTCTTAGTGGGTTACAACCTTGTTATGCACTCATGTGCTTTATGGCCAAAGTTGTTGCACTTGTAACATTAAATATTGGGGTTAATTAGAGAAGCAAATGGATTATAATTTATGTCAGTGAATCCTTATGATTTTTTGTTTCTATTGCTCATAAAATAATTCTTGGGCATCTTGTAGGATTATCTATTTCTTGATTAATTACTTATTTCCTTTTCCCTACAATTAACAACTTTGTTCCCAAAGTTGTGGAAAAATAAATAATAATCAAGAAATAGAATTTGATACCTAGTTGTGGGAGATCTTCTTGGTGGAGCAATTTTTTCAACTTCATTTTTGTTGTAGAAAGGAGCATATTTTTGTTGATAATCATCATTTTTTCTATTGTCTTATACATTCTTAACTACATTTACAAGGTGATTGATATTCCCAAGAACATTAGCATAACCTTTAGGTTTCTCCTTCTCTTTAGGCATTATAGGAATTGCACTTCCATCAATATTTTTTTGACTATTGTCATAACCGAGGCTACTTTTATCAAATGATTATCTTTGGATATTGAGAATATATTCTAGGACTACTAAACCCTTTTAAACATCATATTTTTCTTTAGATATGAAATTATATTGTATAACTCTTTTATTAGAAGAACAATCTCATACTCTTTCTCATGACAGATGTCTTCCATTTCTTTCAGCTTGCTTGTCAAGAATTATTAAAATTTTCTAGCAGCCCTCCTCTATCTACCATCTTAGACTGATAATCTTAGTTTGACCTTTAGTTTCATAATATTATTCCTTAGTTTTTCTCAACTTCTTCTTTAGTAAATCATTTTTCTTTTTGAGTTTCTCTAGTTCATCTAAGGAACAAATTAGTTCGCCTTCAAGTTTTCCCTCTAATTCATTGCCAAATTCTTCAAGATTTATATCTTCATTATCAATTTATTCATCTATGTCCATAAAATGAACATCATCTATGCTACTATCATCTTGATCAGATGAGTTGCTATCACCATTTGCATATAGCTTTTTATTTTTCTTGTAATGCTTATTTTCTCTTCATTGTTGCTATTCTTTTTGTTTCTTATAGAGTCAAAGTCTTCTCTCTTAATTTTTTATAAATACATTTAGTATAAAATTCCCTACTCTATCATAGGAAAAAGACTTAAAAGAGAGTTTATCTTTGTACTTGTTAGATCCTTTCTTGAGCTTCCTAACAAAGTTTGCTTCTTCTACATTTGATTCTTCATCATATGAGTCAGTTGTTTTGTTTCCTTTTCAGATTCTCCTTTCTGTTGCTTTGAATGATGCTTCATGCTTTGATGGATTTTCTTGTTCAATCATCATTTCATAGGCTATTAGGATTCCATGCAGCTCATCCATTTTAAAATTTTTTACATTACTAGATTCTTTTATAACTGAAACTTTATGATCAATTTTTAGTGGAAGATACTTAGTACTTTTTGAAAAACCAAAAATTCATGGATCTGTTCACAAAGTCCTATTAGATGCTTTAGGGTTAGACCCAGGTGTTCTTCTACTACACAACAACAAACCCCTTAATCACTGGCCCTTTCGGCAGCAAGCTGCGAAGCAACCTGCAGTCTCACCCAAAGTGACTGATGGGGGAATAGAGAAGCAGGTTTCTCTGTTCAAAGGGTTTTGGTTTCCTGAGATAGAATCTCTACTGTGCATCTATCAAATAGATCTTAGATCCTCGTAGTATTCTAATACAAATATATGCTTATAAATTGTTACTATCTAACTACGCACTGGCTATAACTGTAAAAGCTTCACATTCATGCATAAATACTTAACTGTAATCCAAACCCTTAAGATGATTAGGTATTTTCCAGATATCTCATTTAACCATACACATAAGAATAAACATAACACAAATAACACAATACACTAGTATATACATGGTTCACTACCAAGAGGAAAGCTACGGAACTTTGTCTATATTATATTCAGTAAAGGGGAAATACAAAGTTCCTACTGCACACCGCTTCATAGACTCTCTCTTCTTTCTCAGAGCCTCTATACACCAAATAGCCATATCGCTCTCTTCTTTCTCTCTCAATGATCAATACATTTTCCCATAAGATATGAAAGAACAAAAGGCTTATGCAAGGATCTGGCCTTATGTCAATACAATACAAAACCGTAAGAAATCTTTCCCTTTACCATCTACTCTTTATTTATAATGTGACTTAGGTCACTTAGGTTACATTCATGTGGGCCTAAAGCCCCGCATCCCCAAAACCCATTACAAAATAGACCCAAACCCTTTACGAAATCGGGTTAAAAACCATTTTAATCTTCGGCTTTCATGCTATGTTGACCACTATGTGCCTCACTAGCTCCACAACTTTGCCGAAGATTCTGTGACACTTTCCAAAACTACGCAGCTTATAGAAGTTGTTATCTTGCTCCAACCTGCCCCCAACACTCACTTGTGGCTCATCACCGAGCCACTTGTTGTTGCACATCGCTTCTTCTCTTTATGCTCCTCGATGATCGTATTTGTCTTATCATACCATTCGATGTAAACATCTTGTAGCTTGTTGTGTGCACTATTCATTTCTATGACGCTTCCTCTTACCTATTCCAGAGACTCCTTTGTAACTTTGTCTGCGAGCAAATTACCCATTGCGGTCTGTATCTCCCGGAACTCTACAAGCTTGGTATCTACTTGCAACACTATGTCCACTAGCTCATCCTACCATGGCTGGCTAACTTGCAAGAACTCAGTTTCCTTTTCACGCTGCTTCTGCAATCGAATTTGTAGTTTCTTGCTCTCACCTGACTTGATCATCCGTTGCACTAGTGGGAGGCCCTCCATTTCTTCTTTAAGCCTTGTGATGTCTGCCTCACCCTGATGTATCTCTGCGCACACTTCCTCGATGGTCTCGATATGCTCAATACCCATCCAAGAGGATGTGGTGGTTTCCAGCAAGTGCACAGTCTCCTGAATTCACTGCTCAATTTTTCCACGGATCTCTTCGGCGTCTGCCTTCAGCTGCTCACTCAGTTTCCTTTTCTCTAGCTCCACGATCTTGGCCTTATACTTAGCCTCAACCATGTCCATTCTGATTTCCAGTGCCTGAGTGCACACTACGACCTTCTGTACATTATCCAAAATGGAGGCTTCCGGCTCCAGTTGCATATCTTGGAGTTCAAAGAACAACTCTACAATGACCTTCTTCAAGCTTACCTCTTCCTTCTTTTTATGCAAAACTAGCACAGTTTCCTTTCAATACTTGCTCTGTGCTTTGTCTTTATCCTGCTTAAGCTCATTGTTTTCTTCTTGTAAGCGTTGCTCCCTATCATTGAATTCCTCTACTATCTGTGTCTGAAGGGTACATAAGATTTCTAAGGGAAGCACGACGAGGTCTAGCTATGCGACTCCCTCTTGCAATCCTTCCTGCACACCTGGTCGACATATGTTGATCGGAGTAATTGAAATGAATCGATGTTGATCTCCCTGTGGGTCTAGCACTACGCTATGCACTAGGATTGGGATAGCCACATGCGGTGTATGGCTAACTAGAGTCTTTAGCTCCGTGAGTTGTGCTTCAATTGTTTTCTTCAGTGCCTCCTTTGTGGTTGTGAATGTTGTAATTGGTTCATACATACTATTGCAGACTCTGTCCACAATGGTGTTGAAGTCATCATCGTGCAATAGCGATTGGTATGTCGATTTGGAAAGTCTTGCCTTCTTCCTCGGTGAACTTCCCATGTATATTGTGCTTGGTCTCTTTTCACCGAGTGTCACCTTTCCTTTATCTTTTTCTTTTTCTTTGTCTTTTTCCTAGTCTTTCTCGGCTTTCTTTTCCTTGTCTTCCTTGGGATTATCCTCTGTCGTAGCCCATATCTCTAGCTGGACCTTGATTACCTATTCGATGTCTTCTTGGGTCATTCTATAATACCCAATGTTCTTATCACAACCCTTTTGTGTGCATGTCTACAAATAAATGTAGTGTTGGTCCGCTGCGAAGTGCATGAGTTTTCCATACATGTCCATAACCTTGAGGGTGACACGTGGACTGACGTTGATGGCCTTACATAACTGTTCATAATAATAGTAGAACACCATGTTGTTAGCATCATATTTCTCGACATCTGATGTCACCCATAGGTTCGCAAAGTTATCCCCTTTGAAATTCAAACTGGTGCTCAAGAACAACCCTTGCTTTGGCTCCTTCCAGCCAACAAACCCAACCAAGATCAGGAGCCACATGTAATGGAATGGTTGGTTCTAGTCTTGCGTAGCTCTACAATATTCGTTAAACTAGTTCAGGAGGTACAAGGACCAATTGTACTGTGCACCATCTCTGGTAGCATCTGCGAGCTCAATCGCTGGTCCCGAAACATGGTTCAGCTGACATTTTCATAACACTCGTCCAACCAACAACTAAACAGTGAATCAAAGCACCTTGTCTTCAATCTACACAGCATCATATTCCCACCCTCCTCTTGTCAAAATGTACTTATTAATGAGCTTCACGGCAAGCTTTCTGTCTTGATCTTTGCCCACAAAATGTGTCACGGGGTTTGCACCAGTCTTGTTCAAACCAATGATTCGACGGATCAAGTCGATCGTAATGTCAACCCTACAGTCTAACCATAAGTGTTTGCCATGCACACAAGATAGCTAAACTTTCACAACTGTGTTGATTTAGTTACTACGCCCGAAGTGAGGGATCTGCAGTAGGTTCAGCACCCCTGAAGGCTGAAGCGAGGCTATCCAAACCTGCAGTGTAAGGGCGTCCACCTTTGTCGCAGGGTTCACAGTCATGGGAAGGTACTAGTGCACTTGGAATTGAGGGAATTTTATGTGGTCTAATAGGTTATAGTCCTGGTACTTGAGGTCATTCACGCACCCCAACATCGAACCTTCTTCTTCAACATCCTTCAACATTGGTGACAAAGGCACAAGATAGTTGGCCTTTGCGGATAACATAATTTTTGGTGCCTCGCGCCGTAATGGGCACACGTATGCAGGGAAGAAAGACATTGCCCTACCCTATGGAGTTCTTGCTCGACTAGACCATGTTGGTGTTGAGGCGACTGGAAAAATGTATGACTTGGACTTGTGCCCGACTTCTTAGTTTGTCTCGTCGAAGTGTTCATAACTATGGTCAATCATCCAACCTGAATCTCTTGAAGATGTTTGCCAAAGAATGCTCAGTTGCTCAGGTAGTCTAAAACTCAGTAAATCATGCAAGTAACCCTCTCAGAGCTACAACATGCGCCTTAAATAGCATTTCTCCCAAACTGCCAATGGCTAGCTTCCCGGTCGTTGGTTATGACTGTTAACTATGCTTTTCATACATTTACTTCTTAGGTGACCTTTTCATTAGTGACCGTTAGAGCACCTTTTTCCATTTTTCTAGCCACATCCCAATGGTTGTATGTTGACACCATGCAACATCGTGATATCCCTATGATCTGTAACCATAACTCTTCTTGCTGGATCTAACATCATGTCCCTAACAACACCTATGGCGTAGTTCATTGCACAGAACTGATCTTTACTTTGCAGCATTCGTCTAACTCACAATCCTTCCTTATTACTCAATAGGAGAAATGTTATTGTGCCCTGTCTATCTTAGCCTGCGCTATGTAGCTTGTTTATGTGTGCGATGTCTCTTTCAACTACATTGGACATTTGTACACCTATTCCTCTTGCTTAAGTGGAGAAGTTGGGAGGGCTATCCCTATATAGTTTCAATCAACTCCCATTCACCAGAGTAGGAAGCATGGTTCCATCCAACCTTGCTAAGCTAGGAGCCCCTCCTTCTGTAACATGCCTAACCTGATAAGGCCCTAGCCAATGCATACAAAACTTACCTGGGAACCACGTAAACTTTTTGTCATAGAGGAGAACAAGGTCTCTTGCCTTAATTGCTTTACTCTTAATGTGTCGATCATGCCAGGTCTTTTCTCTATCTTTCTGGACCTGCTGATGGAATCTTGCAACAAATCAATCTTCCTCTAATTCTACCAGGTTCAATAGCCTTTCATGCATTGTTTCTTCATCTGTCGTGTTTGTGAGTGTTGCGATCCCAAGGCTAGGTACAATGTACTCCATGGGCATCACAACCTCTTCTCCATATGCCAATCTAAATGGGGTCTATCCTGTCAACTTCTTACAAGTTGTTCTATAGGCCCATAAGACTACTAGAATCCTTACATCCCAATCATCCCTGTTAGCATTACATACCTTTGTCAGAGCATCCTCCAAAATTTTGTTAAAAGCTTCTACAGTGCAATTTGCCTGAGGGTGATAAGGAGTACTCTTATGATGATAAATTTAGAATTCCTCAGTCAGTAATTGAATAGTCTAGTTCAAAAAGTGTTTTCCTTGATCACTCATTAATATGTGAGGACATCCAAACCTGGTTAGTATGTTTTCAAATATGAACTGCGTGGCTATAGCTACGCTACAGTCTTTCACTGGTGCTACCTCATCCCATCTGGTCAAGTAGTCTGTCGTAGTAATGATATACTTAGCACTTGTTCACTTTCTTGGAGGGGTAATAGGTCCTACAAAGTCAATAGCCCATTTGTCAAATGCTTGCAACATGACCTGTGGTTTTAATGGCATCTCATCTCTTCATGATGGCTTTCCTATTTTGTGGCAGACATCGTAGGTCCTGCAAAATTCCTTTGCATCCTTATGGATTGTAGGCCACCATAGTCCTATAGTCAAAACCTTCTACGTGGAATATTTTCTTGCATAATGTCCTCCTGCAACTCCAGCATGTGCTTCTTCTAAGATCCTGCTTCACTCATGCTCTAAGACATATCTATGTAGTATCTCATCTGGTCCCAACTTGTACAATTGTCTTGCAATAAGTGTAAATTCAGTAGCATGCACCACCAGCTGCATCTTCTGCTGTGTAGTGTATGGCTTTGGTGTTGTCCCAGTAGTTAACAATTGAATGATATCCTGGAAATAGTCATCAACAATCTGTATTGAAAACAACTACGCATCAGGTAGACAATCCTCTAAACTGACAAGCTCCTCTCCTGACTCATGTCTGGACAAATGGTCAGGTTCTACATTTAATCTTCTTGGCTTTACTATGATTTCAAAATCATACTCCTAGAAGAGAAGAAGCCATCTACAAATCTTCCCCCCTAACACTAGCTTGTTGACTAGGTACTTAAGAGCTGAATGGTCAGTAAACATCTTGAAATGGGAACCTAACAAGTAATGTCTGAATTTCTGTAGTGCATAAACCATGGCTAACCCCTCTCTTTCTGTAGTTGTATAGTTCCTTTCTACTGATGATAACTTTCTACTTGCAAAAGCAATAGGGTGGTCAATGGCTCCATCTCCAAGTTGTGCTAAAATAATCCCCAAGGCAATTGAAGTAGCATCTACATGTACATGGAATGGCCTCTTCAAATATGGAAATACCAGGATCATCATAATCACCATTTTCTCTTTTAGGATATCCAAGCTCTTTTGGCACTCCTCAATCCATTCATACTTCACATCACACTTCAATAACTTTTCCATTGGTGTTGTGATCTGTGCATATCCTTTGATAAACTTTCTATAGTATATTGTGTGTCCAAGCGTAGTGCATAGTTGCTTAACTGAAGTAGGTGGAGGTAAATTCACAATAATAGAAATCTTAGCAGGATCCACCATCAACCCTTGTCTGCACACCACGTGTCCCAACAAAATGCCAAAAGGAACACAAAAGATACGCTTTTTCAAATTTAACAAAATCTGGTGCTCTCGGCACTTCACAAGCATGAGTCTCAAGGCCCCAACATGCTTATCCATTAACCCAAATACAGTCTAGTCATCAAAATAAACCTCAAGGAACTTATGAATAAATTCCTTAAATATTGCCACCACTACCCTAGAAAAGATAGCTGGTGCATTCTTTAACCCAAATGGCATGACTGTATACTGGAAAGATCCCCATTATATTGCAAAAATAGTCTTATGTCTATCCTCTTCATGGATTCTGATCTGATGGTAACCTAAAAACCCATCTGTGAAGGAGTAAACTTCCTGTCCTCCTACATTGTCCAGTACCTCATCTGTGAATGGTGTAGGGAAGGGATCATGGATGGATGCATCATTCAACTTTCTCAGGTTTACGAAGATCCTAATTTCTCCTTTAGTCTTTTTATCTTGCACCACCATAGGGCTAACCCCTTCACTTTATTCTATAGGATCAATAATACCTGCTGCGAGCATCTTATCCATCTCCTTCCTGACTTTTTCCTTGTATTTAGGGTTCAACTTGTATGGGCGCTGCTTAACTAGCTTTCCTCCTTCCATCAATGGAATTCTCATGACACCCAAGTCTCCTAGGATGCCTTTCATGTCCTCAAATCTTATGGGGAACAAGTCCTGATATTCTTGCAGTAGATCAACAACTTGTCCAATGGTCTTGTCATCCCAGTAGTCTCCAATAGATGCAAGCTTCAAAGTTGCATTTGTTCCAATGTTAACTTTCTTAATCTTTAGCTTCACAGTGATTTATGGGCATTCTAGAGGTGGTCCTGCAACTGTGTGTGAGCCTTCAAATTTTGGAATATTAATATTCCTTGGATTTTCATCCTCATCTATGGTGAAATTATAATATTCACGTGCATTTTCAACCTGCACTATCCAATCTAGCTGGGCACAGATAGGTAGAGGGTCCTCTGCAATTTTCAAATGTACAATCTCTAAGGCATCATCAATCAGAGGGTGCTCTGACTAATACTCAAAAGTCAGATATAGGTTTTCTCTCAGGGTGTACCAACTTCTAGTACCATGGTGCAATTCAGTCTCCATATACCAGTGTCTTGGATGACTATCCAAGGTATGCACAAACAAGTGTACCCATTCATTAGTGGCCCTGTTCTACCATGCTTCCTCGCAGGCCTGTATGTGTTGTGTTGGGTATGTAAATCCATCATACAGGGAGTCCATACCTCTAGTGTCATTACCAAACCTGACAGTTAGTAACTTGCGACATGTCTCCCAAGTAGTAATTTTTCTTTGATGCGTAGTCCACCACCTTGCAGGTGTGGCTCTTAGTGCAACAGTCAGAGATGGAAGTCTCTTTGAATAGGGAATTTGTGTCTCATAATCCTGAACAAAAGTCTGAATATCTGATGACCCATCAAAAATGAGGATTGTACTTACCTCTGAGCCAATCTAGCAGATTGACTTGGTAATCCTTGCATGTCGTCTTCCTGAGACTTCATATAAGCGTTGTTGCCAATTTTCAAGTCCTTTCTCTAAGTTAGAAATGCAAGAGCTCTCACAACACCAACTCCAAATCCCATCATCAGTTGGGTTCACATAGTTAGCCTACGCAGCTGTCAGCTGGTGTACAACATCAATATTGTAATCTTCTTCCTCTGTTGTGACTAGTTTTTTATATCTAGGTCCCAGTGTTGGGTCTAACGGGCCAGTAACCCAAATGCCATTTCCTTCAAATGACATAGTCTTACTCTTCAAGTTAATTATTGCTTGATTCTCAAATTCCCAATCGATGCCTAACAGTGCGGGGTACGACATACTATCATTGATGATCTCTATGAATTCAAAGTTAACTAAACTGTGCACTCCATTAAGATCAATAGGAACATTGGATAGGCGACCCAAAGGGATAACTCTCTACTAATTGGCTAACCTTAACTAAATGGGAGAAAATGCAAGCTTAGGCTTGGCCATAATTTCCTATGTCTGCTTTGTCATAATATTAACTTCAGAACCCAAATCCAAAACTACTTCATCCATTTCATAAGTTCCAATGACAGCAATGAGTCGCATCTCTCGACCTGTACGAACATACCTGTTGATGTGATTGACTTCTCTATCCACAATAGCTAGAATTATGGATGGATCACAGTAATCAATCAGTCGCTATAATTCTATCTGTGCATTTTCATCTCGAATCAACTTTAAGAAGCTCTATAGAAAATATTTGATATTAGATGCAGGTTCACTCTCCTTGCTAGCTATAAATGTGAAGGGCACTAAACTAGTACTTTCCTTCTAGTCACTACATAGTTCAGTGTCGATCATAGGTCCCTTTCCTTTCACAGATGAGGTACTGGACAATGTAGGAGGACAGGAAGTTTACTCCTTCACAGATGGGTTTTTAGGTTACCATCAGATCAGAATCCATGAAGAGGATAGACATAAGACTATTTTTGCAATATA
>Ga0115853_100326_pt1 | contig 14865 bp, 14 predicted proteins | sample InSIn5gowninarea_FD_83867 | JGI IMG/M metagenome (GOLD analysis project Ga0115853, IMG submission 83867)
CGTTGGTTAAAGTCTTTCATCTTTTCCTTGGGGTCCATTTTTATTCTAGAGAGTTCCAACACTAATATGGTTATGCTCTGCTTCCCCTGTTTTATATATTGTGTTATGTCCATAAATGTTATAACACTGTATATAGAATTTGTTGAAGTTCATGATTATATAAGTTGATCAATGTGTAATTTTTATACGTATGTTTATGAAGTAAATGGTATCCATGTTTTTAGTTTAATTAAAAGTACTTTATTTTCCATAAAAAAATAACTTTCTGTAGATTGTAATTTCCTCTAGGTTACCAATTAATAGTTTTGTTGTAGGTTAGAGAGAAAAAAGGGGAATCTTCTAGTTGTCAATGGATGAGGAATTTTATTTGAATTGAAATTCTTTTGTTGGCCTCAACTTCCTAAAATTCTGGAAAATTTGGTGTTACTCCCCCGAGCATATCTCTCTGATGCTTCACTTTTTGAGGAAAAGTCTCGTGAGTCGGCTAATGGGGTTTGTTCTGAAGGAAACCCATATCCCTGAATTTCGAGATCCTCCTTCATCTACTCAAACAACTCTTTACCGTTTGAATGTCGTTAACGAGGGCCCTCATTCGAGAACTCAGCATCCAACTAGTTGAATATTCATGGAGATACAGACTGCAGGATCTCGTCGATCCTTACACCGAACCCATCTCTCTGAACATTGTCACTCTTATCTATCGAACTAGAAATGACCCTGTGATTAATGAGACCAGTAGTGACATATCACCTCATTCTCAAGAACCACCTTCTCCACAACATTCTCCTCCCAGTTCCCCTCACATTTCCCATTCATCTGCTGACTCTTCTGACAGATCTTCTAACGATTATGAATCATCTCAAATACCCTACAAAACAGCCTGAGGCAGAACCCAATATTTATAAATATGGTGAATATGCCCCGGTTAGTTCTCGATGCCCTGGAAATTCCTAGTAAACTACATCCTTTACCCAAGAATCCTGAGAAGGTCCTTTTCAAGTTTGACCCCAACAAAAATGATCTAGCAAAGGACCATGTGAATAAGTTCATGTTGGAGCCCAGGCTTATGAATGTAGAACATGAGGATGTGGTTTTCTAGATTTTCTCGTTCATGTTCGAAGTCAAAGCCTCCATGTGGTACTTTTCGTTAACACCTAGGTTGATTCCTAGTTGGAAATATTTCCAAACGACCTTCCATGGAAAATTTGGAGATGACAAGACCCCAACCAAATTAGTGTTGGAACTCTCTAGAATAAAAATGGACCCCAAGGAAAAGATGAAAGACTTTAACCAACGGTTCCTAACTCTCGAGAATAAGATATCGCTGACTTCCAGGCCCACAAATGATGTGATAGTTGAACTTTACATGGAAACCCTTCCCCCATCCATGGCCATGTTTGTTAAAAGCGATGAGAAGCCCAGATTGACCAAAAGCTTTGAGGAGGTGATTAAAGTAAAAGGATATGTTGAGTGTGCACGGGAAAACTGAGTAGACAATGATAAATCGAGTACTTCTATGAACAAATTTACAACTCAAATCAAAACCCCCTTGGATAAAAAGGAACAAGAGTTTGTAGACATGGAAAGCATGGCTAGAATTATCAAGAATTTGTCCAATGATGTTATTGACTTTAAAAAGATGGCCTATGAAAACATGACCAGGAACACCACTAAGCCTCCTTTTAGGTGCTATCAAAACCCTCTAAATAGTAAGACTCTTACTCCTTCCAAAGAGATGCATTTGGGGCAATTGATTAATTACATAAGTTTAAGCAAAAACAATGCTGATGACCCCAAGGAAGAGGCAAGTGACCCTGAAGTAGATGTCGAACTGTCTAATGAAGAAAACCCTGAGCAAGATCCCTTCCAAGAGACATCCATCAATATGCTCTAGGATATTGAGGATAATGATGAGAAACCTGAAGAAATTCATGCATATCACACACCGAGCAAATGGATAGTAATCTTAGATGCATATTCCCCTGCTACTAGTGCATCCAAGACCCAAATAGTCCCTAAGAATGTTTTGGCCACCCCCATCATACCTGTTCCTCCAAACGCTAAATTGTTTGTCACATCCCCAACTATTAAACCAATCACTGCTACTACTATAACACATGTTGTCCCTAAGAGAAATGGATTCAAGGAAGTTGTCACCAAAACTATTGAGCATAGGGGGCTAGGACCAATCAAGTAAAACATAATAGAAAACTTAAAGAGTATTAAGGTTATCATCTCTATGTATGAGCTACTGAAGTTCTATCTGATCTAGAAGGATTTTTTGAAAGTAGTTGAGCTTTTTCCAGCCAAGAATGGTAGGGAACCTGCTCAAGGAAAGGAGACCGAAATTTAAAAATGTAGTACACCCATCAACACAACATCCCTGATAGGAAAAAATCTCGCTCCCTTACTTCGTCTTTCCTCCTAACTTTCGATATCTTTAACATGAACTTGCACAACTGCATGGTTGATTTTGGACCCTCAACTACTACAATTCCTTTAAACGTGTGTAAGAAAATCAATGCTAATCCTCAACCTTGTAACAAATGGATTGCGTAGTTGGATAGAACTAAAGTCCAGATTCTCAGACAGCACTCTGATGTCTTTATGATATTATCTGTTAACGCCAAGGTTACCTAGACAATTGATATTTATGTTGTTGATATCCCCGATGTCTATGGTTTTCTCCTAAGTAGAGATTGGTCCTCCCAACTAAATGGGTACTTTGCCACAGACTGGTCACGCCTATGGTTTCCATGGAAGGTCTAGGAGAACAACATTAGATTCAACCACAAAAAATACATGAAATATATAATAATTGAACTAGAGGGACCAAACAAGCCTATCATGTTTAATCAATCATCCCTAGAAAATTATTGTGTCGATACCTTTTTCAAAGACTTCCTTGCTAATGAATCTCCCTCCCCTAGGCATGAGCAACAATTTGAAATATTTAACTCTACCCTAGTGAACCCCGTGGACCTTGATTCACCAGGACCAAACAAGAGTGATTAGACACCAGTACAAGAAGTAATTGATAAAATCCCAAGTATTGGTTTCTGGACTCTTCATTTTGACAGCTCCAAATCGAAAGAAGGAGCAGGAGCTGGTTGTGTTCTAACGGATCCTAAAGGAGTCAAAATAATGAATGTACTAATAACATTGTTGAGTACAAGGCGCTCATCCAAGGATTAAATAAATCAGTTGATTTGAAGGTCAAACATTTAAAGGTATTTGGTCACTCTGAAATTATCGTAAAACAGGTACGCAACACCATTCATTGCTTATCTAGTCATTTAATTAATTATCAGCATTTGATTCGGGAATTCTCTGAGAATTTCAGTGCGTTTAAAATATGTCTTCTTCCCCATTCTCAAAATGTTGATGTTGATATTTTGCCCAATGTTTCTTCCAAAGTTGTTCCTTTAGATACTCTCCATCCCAATGCTTTTTCAATTGAATTGATTTTTCGACCTTTAGTACATGATAGCATAACTAATTGGCATGTGTTTGATGATGATAAAAAAATTATGACTTCCTTCACATGGAGGACACATTTAAGGATTTCATTTTGGATGAGGACCGGCATGAGAAATTATTGAATTCTTTTACGTAGGAGGATCGAAAAGTATCGAAGAACACTTTACCTATACCATTTTTTAAAATCGAAAAGTATTATGACCTTCAAGACAAAATCAAAAGGACTACAAATTTCAAAACCATCAGTTCCACTATGTAATACAAAGTGGTCAATATCGTATTTGAAGTCAACCCACAGAATATCAATCTTGGAACCTGCTATACTCCTACAAAGAGGGTGGCTTTTGTCATATTTTTCAAGGAATACAAAGATGTTTTTGCATGGACCTATGATGACTTGAAAACATTTGATATGAAGATCATGCAACATGTCATCCCACTAAATCTCAGGACTACTCCAGCCTGGAGGAAACTTAGGAAGATGCACCTAGTGCTTGAAGATGGTGATATACGCCTTTGTATTTACTTTTGTAATCTGAACAAGGCAATAGAAAAGTACAACTACTTTGTTCTTCTTATGGAGAAGATCCTCCAATTTATGGTCAGGTTAGAGATGTTATCTCTTCTATATGGTTTCTCAGGATATAACCAGATCTTGGTCTTGCATCTAGATCAGATCAAGATAGCTTTTAGGACTAAATGGGGAACCTATGCATAGAGAAAAATGCCTTTCAGTTTAATCAACACGGGTTCCACCTTCCAAAGAGATATTGATATTGCCTTCCATGGTATGATCAACAAAGTGATTGTAGTCTACTTAGATAATGTCACAGTGTATTCAAAAAATAGGAATGATCATTTATCTCATCTCAAGCAAATCTTCAAGCATTGTAGGAAGTATGGAATTTCTCTAAACCCCAAAAAATCTATCTTTGCAGTCACTGAAAGTAAACTCTTGGGATTCGTCCAGTCCAAACAAGGTATGTTCGTAGAAATGGAATGAACATAAGCCATTTATAAGCTTGTCCACCCATGCTATAAAAAGATGATGCAATCGTTTCTGGGTAAAATTAATTTCGTCAGGCATTTTATTCTGAGTTTCACGGAAATAGTAAAACCTTACAAGACATGATTAAAAAGGACATTGATTTCAAATGGGGAGTGAAAGAGAAAGAATCCTTCTCTTCGATCAAGGAAGCTATAATGCAAGCCTCGTCTCTTATGAGCCCTGATTATGATAAAGATTTCATTTTGTACACCTTTGCTTCAGATATGTCGTGTGATGTTGTCCTCACCAAGAAAGATAATGAGCAACATGAATATCTTATCACTTTCATGTGTTCCACATTTTAGAATTTAGAGCTAAAGTATCCTAAGGTCTATAAGAAATGTTTTGTAGTGTTCAAGGAGGTAAAGCATTTTAGGCCCTATTTCCTTAAATCAAAGAAAAAAGTGATCGTTCCATATCCTGTAGTGAGAAATTTGTCAGTTCGAAAAGATCTAGGCGAGACTAGGGCCCATTGGATGACCTCCTTGCAAGAATATGATCTAGAGATCAAGCCTAAAAAAATAGTGAGAGGTCAAGGACTCTATAAACCAGTCATTGAGAGCTTGGATGCTAAAAATAAGAAAGGGGAGGGGTAGAAAAATGAAGAGTTTTTGCATGAAAAGGAAATTTGTTATATTCCCTCTACCTCTGAATCCTGATATTCTGATCTAGAGTTCCTTCTTCTTCACAGTTTTGTTCCTGATCACCTAACCCCAAAACAAAAGAGAGCCTTATGACTAAAAGAAGTTATGTACCATCTAATCAGTGGCATTCTCTTCAGGTGTAACTATCACAGTGTGCTATTAAGATGTTTGGAAAAGGCAGACATAGAAAAACTGCTCAAGGAAACACACAAGGGTCTAGCAAGGGGACAGTTTGGAGGAGAAACCACTGCCCACAAGTTTTTAAGAGCAAGATATTATTGGCCTACACTATTCAAATATGTGTATGCTCATGCACAAAAATGCCAGTCTTGCTGAAGAGGCACTGGACGAGAAAAGAAGTTGGATTTCCTGTTGCAGTCGGTGACCATTGACGCTCCCTTTCAACAATGGGGATTAGATATCATCAGCGATATCACTCCAAACTCTTCCCAACAACATAGGTATATTATTAAGGCCATGAATTATTTTATGAGATTATCAGAAGCCCTTATGCTCAAGCAGGTCAATGAATCTCAGGTGATATCCTTCCTTAATCAATATATTATTACCAGGTTTGGGGTACCCATCTCTCTGGTTTTCGATAATGAAACCTATTTCTCATCGCTTAAATTAATTGAGTTTTCATTAGAAAAGGGAATTAAAATCAAATATGTTGTCAACTACTATCCACAAGGGAATGGTCTTGTGGAGTCCACTAACAAAAATTTGATCCATATTATCAAAAGGATCATAACCGACCATCCCATAAATTGGCACAATGCATTATCAGACGCCCTCTGGGAAGATAGGGTCACCCCAAAAGATGCAATAGGAAATTCTCCCTTTTTATTGGTCTGTGGAAAAGAAGATATCCTGCCACCGAACATTTTCTTACCATACCTTCAACTCGCTCAATCCGAACAAGAAACCCCAAGTACCTCCATGCAACACCAAATTGATACTCTACTCAAGCTAGAAGAAGAATGGAAAAAGATACAAAGAAACTCCTATAACATCAGGATTTAGTAAAAAGGTGGTTTGATAAGCGAGTTGTTGGTGATAAGGACTTCAAAGTAGGTGACCTAGTACTCAAATGGGATAAATCCAATTAATCCAAAGGAAAACATACCAAGTTCCAAATCATGTGGTTAGGACCCTTTCAAATTCAAGAACAAATAGGCCCCAACACCTTCAGACTACAAAGTCTATAGGGAGAACCCAAAAGACTCCCTGTTAATGGACAAATCCTCAATAAATATTTCCCTTGATCATGAAAGTGATCACCACTGTTAGTTTGTATATACTAGGTTTTCATTTCCTTTGTTGCATTATTATTTTATCTTTGCTAATTAGTTTCTTTTTTGCACAGTTCTGAATAAATGACTTGGTCTCATTGACAAGTTGGCCCCCCTCGGTCTTTTGACTCCTTTAAGTTGTCTTTATTTTATTCTAAATTTTCACAAACTTCATGTTATGATAACAATAGAAATATGGCATAAGCTTAAGAAGATGTTAGCATTCAAAGTCATTGAATATATCTAAAGCAGTGCATCTACATTGGGGAACGAAGAAAAATGAAAATTATATTTTTGCCCCTGGAGGAACACTTCTTTGATTCCACCACACCATAATCAAACAAGGTAAAGCCTATGAATCCTAGGAGCCCTCTTGGTATTACCTGGGAATTCCATCTCTAATCACACAAAATAGGCCAAGAAATAACTCTGGATCAATTGGTATTTCCATGAAGCACAAAGCACAACCAGGACATTGGAAAATCTAAACGTCTCCTATGTCATCCCACACCCGTAGTGGGCTTCTGATCCTTCTCCCACAAGTCATAGCAAGAAATTTCAATAATACCAAACAAGGCTTATGCCAAAGCATGATCTCATGCATATCATTAAAGTGATTGGGATACGATTCATCAGGTAAAACGGGTGCAAGAAGAAACTTTATCAAGGCTATGGATGCCTACGGGTGGTAGAGAAATGCTTGTGACACTGGAAGTCAGGTACACACCTGGGATCCCAGTTTCCAAATGTTAGGTGATGTAAATGGAAAATATGCTTGAGATCAATGAGGGGCTAGCTTCGAAAAATGGTTAACGAGCTCCACCCATCGATTTCCAGAGAATGCCCAGAGGGTACTTAATGTGAAATTATCCCCCTTGTCTTCCTGCCAGAATAAGTGAATCTCCAGAATGTGGGACCCAAGAATCAGATGGAGGATATTTTGTTCTTCATAAGCACATAAACCTTTGGTCAAAACAATGTCAGAGATAACTACTTCCAGTACGGTCACCATTTGTTGTGCCCAAAAACCTCGCCCATCTAAATTGTGAGGTTTCCAATCAATTTATGAAGGGCCCTCCAATTTTGTAATGAGTTTTCTAGTGCCACCAAATTTGAAATCCAAATCCATGAATGCTCTGTTGATTTTTCAAAATAAATGGTTAAGTGTTGATTGAGAGGGTCGTTTGAAGGCCTTAGAGTGATTATCGATTTAATTTCATGAAGATTCGACCTAACCCCCCATTTATGATCTGATAAGTTCATTAGAAGTAGAAGTATGAATAAATACTGATGCCATAATCAGCCTAGGGTTTCCCGCTTCATCCTGACCATTGGGATGCACCCATCAGCTCGGGTCCTAGTCTCTCTCACACCTCAGACTCGCACTCCCCTTCCTATTCCCAATATTGATCATTTATAAAACTTATCATCATCACTCCACCATCCATGTCTCCAATATCACGCCCCTAAATCCCTCCGATCTGAGCCCAATACAATTCTATCACATCGGCCCCTACATCACACGAAAGTTTGTCGAGTGAATTACCTACCTTTTCTCCAATATGATATATCATTCTGATATACCTATTGATAAAGTGTCTTCGGACTACTAGCCTTTTGTGCGTATCTCTAAGTGAAGGTTTCCCCAACCTCTACCTTCCAACCCTCATACGAACTAATGTTCCCCTAGGAATTTAATGCACCATTCTATTCAAATCCCACTCCTTGTCTCTCCTTGGAGCCATTAATGGCGGATTAGGGTTTGTCTCACCTTATATATTGACATTCGCAACCCTAGATATTCACATTTATTTGTTCAAGATTCTTCTATGTGCCTCAGTGCCCTTTGAAACATTTTATTGCTTCTAACGTTTTCAGTGGTATAAGGGGAATTACAGTTATATGTGTTTTATTTTGGCGATCCGTTCAATTTTTTTCATGTTTGACTTATCATTGTGCTTCCTGTAGGTACCAATGTAAAGTGGCATGTTGAAGGAATATAATTGAAAAGGAAAGGGAACAAAGATCAAGCTTGCCATGCATAAGACCATGGAAGATACAAAAGGCCCGGTACTATTATCTGATACATCCTGTGCAAATGGAGGGGTACAATATACAGATTGGGGGAAGATATACAGGATTTTCGCTAATGAAAAATACTCCAAGAATGATGAAGACTATGAGGTTTTTGCTAAAGTCAAGTAGTCACAGATATACCAAGTAGCGGAAAGACTTCTCGTTTTTTCATATCACGATGCAACTAGGTGGGATTATGATCATGTGAATTTATAGTAGCTTGTAATAGTCAGTAGTTTGGGAAATGTCATCACCTCGTTGGGGTCGGAGGTATTCAATCAAATGTACAAGCTTAGGCCTACAGAGATCTTGTTGAATTCCCAATTCTTAGATAGTTTCCACTAGCTGAGCCCTAAGCCCATGAAACTCATTAAATACCGGTATCCCGATGAATAGGAATTCAACAAAAGGGTTAATAAGCAGTATCCTAAATATCTTTTTCGATATGTGTTTCACCTCTTTACAGTATTCATTATCTGATTATATAGTGAGGCCAATAGTACCTAGTTCGAGGTAGACTAGGTCCCACTAGCTTCTAAAATAATTGAATTGGGGAAGGTTTTCAATTGGTCTAGAATTATCTCAGCCAATCTTATAAAGTTTGTTCATGCCCAAAGGGAAACATATGAAGGAGTACAGGTGTCGTTCTATATGTCGAGCGACATGATTGATGCCCTATGTGCATCCAATGAATCCTTGGGCTTATATTGCAAATGGACACCTAAGTTTCCAGTGGTCCACATTTATTTCCATGAATTATGGACAAAAAATTATATAAAGTTTTTCTACGAAATTTGTGATAATTTTATACCCAGAGTTTATAAAATTTGTTCAAGAACCCAGCACCAAGGTTATCACCCAATTCCCATCAGACCACTCAGTCCCTAGGAAACTGGTATTGTGAAGAGCATTATACTTATATAAGAATGTATGGTTTTCAGGAGGCCCTGCCCCGCATTTACTCCCGACATATGTGCCTGATAGGCTCGCAATCAAAGAGAACGCCTACCAAACAGTTGGTTTGAGGTTCACAACCTCCCTATCTAGCGATTCTAAAAGGACATGGCCTAGCTTTCCAATCAAAGTAGGTTATTTCTCTTTGATTAATTTCCCACAGGCCAAGAAGGAAGTTTAATCTATGGACGAGATGGTGTTGTTAACAGGTGTGTTCATAAGAAATGATTTGAAAGGGATCGTAAGCGAGCATCGCAGGGTTTTTAAACTATCGGCGGCATATGATCATGAGTTTTACCCTGATGACTCCCTTACAGAAGGAGTTCTCACATACAATGAGGTAATCAAAAAAATAAGGCATCAAACTCCAGCATAGGGCCAAGGATTCCCTTATAGAGAGACTCAAAGAGATTAGAAGCCATAGCTGCAGGAACACCGTCGTTGGGAAATTGTTGAGTGGAGGAAAAATAAGATTGAAGAACTGCATAAACATGATAAAGACTTAGATAATAAGAGATTCGATGTTGAGCAGAGGCTGGAGGATAAGAATAAAAAGGAAATAGACGATGCAAAGAAGAACGCAATAGAGATAGAAGAGGAAAATAAGAGGAAGGAGGTCGAGGAGCAGCGAAAGAAGGAGAGGTAGGAAAACTAGCCCAAGAGGAAGTCGAGCGACTGAGACTAGTGGAAGGGAAAAGGAAAGTCGATCAAGAGGTGAAGGTGGCCACTTAGCATCAAAATAAGGAAAAACAAGTCATAGCCCAAAAGGCCCCCAGTAAGAGCACAACTCCTCCTTCTACATCTCTACAGCACAACACTTCCATGTCCATCATTCTTGATGGAACTCCGTAGAGGCGCGACATTCTTGCAAAGGAAGTAATAGACCTAGGAGATTATTATTTTATCTAGTTGCACCAATTTATTCTAAGAAAGAATCTTAAGAAACAAAAACTTGATGAATTGGGTCGGGAATTAGTTGTTTATGAGGAACTAAAGATGATCTAGAAGACTATCGATTAGCCAAAGCAAAAGATAGCAATGGAGACAGCGCAAGTCATCTGGGCATTTGGAAATGCCAATAGAACAATAGTTAAGAAATTAGCAGATCTGTGCAATCGGATCACCCAACAAATCATTGATATGAAAGCCAAATCTAGCGCACTGGCCTAGATTCAACAAGAATTTTAGCAGAGAATATGAGAAGCACAAGATTCCATCTCATCCTCTTTTATGAGTGAATACAACCAAGAAATTATGTGCCTCAAGTAGACCTATGATGAAGAAGTAAAAGCTATAAAAGAGGCTTGCACCTAGCAGCTCGCTAAGCAATCAGATAGAAATTATCTCGTTGACGTGGCGCTAAAAGGAATCAAGGATGAGGCCACGGAACCAAGCACTGCATGACGCACAAAACTCTCTTTTTTCCCAACTCGAAGAAATAACAGGACAGTACTGAGAGTTGGAATGTATGAGGGACCAGGCCGAAGTACAAGAAGAAGGCATAGGTGTGGCAAGAAACTCTCTCAAGGAGATAATTGGCTGGCAATAGGAATATTAGGAAGCACCTAAGTGTATCCCAAGGGTCAACCCAAAACAACAACATAAAGACTGACTATTAATCAAGGCATGAGATGAAGAGTGCCAATCGGTCAAATGTGGTGTTGAGGAACTCTTCAAGATAATTCATGAAATCTAGGACTCTTCATCGGATATCCTAAGTGAATGTGGGATAGAGTTAATGGAGCAACTATAGGAGGCCCCATCAATACAAACAAGGATCGAAGAGATAGGAAAATATCAGGCCACTAGCTTGGAACTATTTGAGAAGATTGAGATGATCAATAGGGAAGCAATTCATAGTATTGTATCCAATCCGATCTAGGCCACTTTACATGTGGAAAACTATGTGAAGCATCTTAAGGGGGAGTCAAGTGAACTGGTTGATAATCTATTTGCGATAGAACACCAACTTACATGCATGAAAAGTCCACGCATATCTGAACTTTTAGATGCACAAGCATAGTGGAAGAGCTTCATTGACCACCAATCCACTAGTAGCCAAGAGCAATTTGCAAGTATTCAATAGCAGAAAGCCCCAAGTGCATCTGAAGTGCCACCTCCTCTGCGCTACTAATCCTTAGTGCCAACTAGCACTAGTCCCTAGAATATTTTCTATAAATTATTGTAATGAAGCCATAACCAACGGGTGGGAAAAACATTTTGGAAAAGTTCTCAAGCATATGTAACTCTTTACTTTGTGGAAAAATAATAAAGAAGTTTCTATAACTGTAGGAGCTCCATGACGATGTTTGTTTCATCTACATAATTATGGTAAATTGAATCAATGGTAATTAGTCTCTAGGAATTGAATTTGATTTCATTCTTAGTTTGTTGTTAAAATTGATTCCTCCTACAATTAATGTTTTTGATGCATGTTATTCACATTCTGTTATTGCGTTAATTCTTTGACTTAAAGCATAAAGCAAATGTGTGTTTGAGATAAACATAGAATTAGTGTTCATGTTATATTTAGACTCACATTTGCTAACCATTATGGCATCAACCCTCTTATTAGTTCGCTCCCAATTGGGATAGGTTAGAATTTTTCATTATTACACAATTAGCTATAGGTATTTTAGGAGATCTAGTCATCGGTTAGCAAATTAGAAGATAAAAAATTGTTATTTCAAACACTCCCCTTGGTGGCAACTAGGCCCACATACTGGTCAGAGTTCGCCATTGCAAACAAGAGTAAGCCTAGTTGGGGCTTGCCATCGGGTGTTGTCCTATTGTTGCTCAGGTCCTAGACAGCCTGTCAACAGACTTATATGCTAGCAGACTCCCGACTCTATGGGGGAATGATGTGCAACAATATGGGTGTACGTACACAATGGGGATACTACATTTGGTGCACCCATGGGGGGAGGATCAATCTACTGTCAAAGAGAGTGATATGCAACTTGGAAGGGTGAGGTTGCACACTAGAGTAGGGGTGATCCTAAGGATAAATTGAGAGGAGAAACATAGGTTAAATGCATTGAAAAGAGGGGTGTTTCTACATGCCATTTGAGGAGTTACCTGCTAGTGTGGCCATTGGGAACTCCTGGAAAATTAACAACACACATGCAAATAAATGGAACCATAATATTTTTCTAGACATAAAATCATATGCACAAGTAAAATATTGAAGGAAAAGAGCTTGAGAAATATTTGTACCTACATTAATGACCAAAAAATAGCTTCTAAATGGAAGTGGTCCAGGGGAGAAATGGACAAGACAGGGTTGAAGAGTGTGTCATCATAATTCTGAAAATGCAGATGGCTCATCAAATAGACATCATGAGCTCAAGAAGAAGCTCTGAGAAGTTTGAGTCAGGTCTCGGGAAAGGGCTTATGGGCACATTTTCAAATTCATTTTCACCACATGATTCTGATATCTAGAGCATTTGGGGAGCTTCTGGAGGAAATTGTGAGCAGACAAAGTGTTTGATCGATGAGTGATGAGAGTGGAGGAAGCCATAACCAAGATCTCTTCATTTCTATCCAGTTAAAAATTTAAGTGGGGGGTGCAGGGCCCTATGGGGGCTCTAGACCAATTGATCCATGGTCTACATGGGTGTTCACTAAAGCTCCACACGGGTTTAGCACAGAAGATTACCAATTTGGACACGATATGGTGCAGGAGTTTACTTGTTTGACTACGCAATGGGAACAGGATATGTAAGGTTTCCTTGTGCTAAAATTCAGTGTATCCAAGGTGTATAGATCCCACATAGAATGGTGCAACTGTGTAGTGAACAATTGCACCGACCTATGCAATTGTGTGTGAGATAGCCATGTTGAGAAAGAAAAATTTTATCTGGTGGATTTTATATTTTTTATGATGGTGGTCCCATATGTGGATGTGTTATATGCTTGCAAGTAGGTGAGGATGGTTATCTCTTGGCATGAGCGTGATTGGTGAGATGCATGGCTAGATGTGGAAAGGAACCTAGACGTGTGTTAGAGACTTCAGGAGATCAAGCTCCCAAATATTTTTTACTATGAGTATATGTGATTGTCAAAGCATTTCCTATGGCCTCTGATTAGGGTATGGTAGGAGGAGAAGTCCACTATTGAGATAGACGGCATAATGCTACCGTTGACATGATAGGATATTTACTTCCTGATAGGGATCCCAATTTGGGGTGTACTAGAGGGAATTCATCCTTCCTTATCCAGATAGATGATGATAGAGTTGTTGGTACAACACCACTATGGAGGATATATAGAGGCGATTAATGATGGGTCTCTGGTAATCTCAAGGATTATTGACCTGACTACACAGGTTGTAGTGTTGGTTGTAGTGTGGATCTTAGGATCCACTCCACCTCATTGAGTGACTAGGGGATAGATGAGGTTGGTGGGCAGGGCCCTATGTGGCTCTCTGATTGCATGGGGTCGTGTGATACTAGTGGCCATGCAAGAGCAATTGGATCACCACTTAGAGAAAACTGGGATGTTCTATTTAGCTTAGTGTTGTTGGCATCAACTTTTGAGCACGTGTCACTTGTGCAGCCACCTGAGGTGGTGGAGGTGATAGGGCCATGGGTTCCATGGATGTGGAGATGGGAAGCATTGATGTTCATGTATGGTGGTGGTCTAGTTGGGAGTGTGAGTGTCTTTATAGACCATTTCATGGTGGTATGGTACAAGTGCATTGGTGCGATTGATTTGTAAACTTATGAGGGTATGGACTTCGAGGGGAACCGGGATCTACTAGCTCCTATGGGGGAGCCATGGGGAGATATAGGTATGTAGAATTATTACTTTTTTACTACTATCATGTTGTGGTATAGACATTCATTATGATTTAATTTTATCTAGAGTTTGACATGTGTCCCTATTTTTGTTTGGTAGATGTTGGATCAATGGTGCTAGGAGGGCATGTGGTGCCCATGGTGATGGGTCTTGGGGTGAGGAGACGACCTTCATAGGGGGATCAAGATGTGGTGTGGAACCAAACATTATAGGGAGGAGAGGTCGGGCTAGTGTGGCCACCAATGGATGTAGTAGAGCCCAGTCAGTCGAGAGCCATCTCATTATCTTTCTGATCATATCCACCCATGGTCATCACAGTGGACCCCACTGTTTGAGCAGTCTATTTAGTTAATTATGCCATTTTGTCATACAATGAAAATGATTGTTTCATTGAATAAGTAGACTCCCACTTGCCTGGTGGAGTGACTGGTTGATGGAGTAAGGGAATGTGAATAACATGCATCAAAAACATTAATTGTAGGAGGAATCAATTTTAACAACAAACTAAGAATGAAATCAAATTCAATTCCTAGAGACTAATTACCATTGATTCAATTTACCATAATTA
>Ga0115853_100329_pt1 | contig 14838 bp, 15 predicted proteins | sample InSIn5gowninarea_FD_83867 | JGI IMG/M metagenome (GOLD analysis project Ga0115853, IMG submission 83867)
GCTGTGTTTGCTCTGTCGAAAGGAAGGTATGTAGGTTATCAAGATTGCATTGTTTGATGTCGTATACGGCCAATGAGTGAGCGGACGAGTTGACAGCGATGAGGATGCGGACGAGACGACTGACGGCTGGTGATGTGCGACGACAACAATGGGTATGGTCTGATGTCGAGAGGAGAGGACAGTTGACGGAAGAGTATGGATCAAACAGAGAGGTCGAATATGGGATGCGGTATGGTTTGATGCTTGCCGAGGAGGGCAGAGATGATCGACGCAGAACAGAGCGGGAGCTTGTTCAATTGATCGTCGGGAAGCGGGCACGTCAAAAGAACAAAAGAAGAATGGGAATGGAAGCATGAATCAGCCCTGCGCCTCCAAACGTCAACTTCTTTCCCTTGCGTGCGCCTTTTCTTTGTCTTGCTTACTGTGCAAGCTGGCAGCAAATCAACCAACGGAAGTGGGGGTTTGTGCTGGTACGCCGGGATTCGATTTGGTCATAGCAGAAAGAACATTCAAGCCCTTCTAGCGTGGAAGGTGCGGAAAACGAAAAGCGTTCGTATTAGGGCATTTTCTTAATCACATACATAATCCTCCTTTGCACGCCCCCAATTTAGTTCTTCCTCCCAACCTTCCTGGAAGCTATTGAATCTATTCTACTTCGACTTCGAGTTCTATGCAGATGGCAGAGGAGTGTTCTGCTTGTGGCGTATTTTTGGGCTGAAGAAATGCCATGCCGTTTATAGAAGACTGGCGTTTGTTTCTGGAAGCGATGACTCACCCTCATCGTCACCACCTCAAGCCGCTGTCATGAAACATGACAAAGCAACGCAAACTTGAATCAAGCAACAAAAGAAGAAAGAGAAAAGGCGTTATTGGTTACCATGTCGAATTCCATTCCATGCCATGTTCTTCATCACATCACAGCCAAATGCACATGGCATGGCCAGCAGGCAGGCGGAAGATGCCGCACGAAACAGAGGAGAGACAGACGCCGTTTGGGAGGGGAAATTTGGTACTTGTCACCAACCTCTTTCGGAATTTCTTCCATCTCACCTTCCATGCTCCACCGCTGACCCAGTGTTTGAGCATTATACGTTTACATATGCCAAGTATGTTACATCGACCTTTTAGCAGCTTATTTCAATATGTTTTGCATCACCAATCTCAACCCAGGTACTCGTACAGAAACACTGCAAAAGTGCATTACCTCATCACGATGATGCGAGCAGAAAGGGCTTTGAGGATTGCAATACGCCACCTGATCACTAAGATGAGCTGACGAGTATAAGAAGTCATTCATGAATTCTAACCATCATCCCACCACATCAACACGCGACCCAGACGACGTCTCCAACGCCTGCACACTCAAATCCCATCCACCACGTCTTAGCCTACCCTCAACATCATGCGTCACAAACAGTTCACACGTTCTCGTAAGGCTATCCTGTAGATCCGACGAATACGAAGTCGGACCTTGATCACCTCCACCGATCTCAGTATTTGCATTCGCTTTTCTCTCTTCTTGATCTTGTTTCGCATAAGCTTTTGCAAGAAGAAGAGCTTGCGTCCATGCTTTGAGTTGGTCGATTGTGTCTGCTTCCTTCTTGAGCACGATGAAGATCATCGCTGACTTGTGGTCGAAGTAGAGGATATATTTTTCCTTTACGAAGATGTTGAGGAAGAGCGTTTGTATGTCGATGTTGACCACTGAAGACGAAGACTTCGCTGCTCTCCGCACATATCCAAGCACTTCATTCAGTGAACCGCCAATGCGGCAATAGACACCTAATGGAACATCCGTGTGCCAACGTAACAATCCATCCTTCTCGAAAATACGCTCGCGTGCTGAGACTTGTTGTGGTGATAGTACTCCTTTGCCTGTGGTGTCGATCATGGTCGAGAGGAGGATATTGGCGCGTTGGCGATTGATTGAGCGCATGCTTACGGAGCGGACGGCGAGGTAGTTTGTGCCGAGATGGATGATGAGGAGGAGGATTAGGAGTGACCAGATTGCTGGTGTAGACGTTACGCGGGGCACTATTAGGCTGCCTGCCTGGGGAGGAGTTGTTCGTCAGCTTTTGTTCGTCTTCGTCACCTCCAATCTTCCACAATTACAGCACACAAACCGAACCGCCTTCAGTCACGAACTCCGCCACAAACAACCTCAACTTCTCAGCCCACTGCACAAGGCAAAATGCTCGCCCCCAAAAAAACCGACAACCCCAAACACAAGAATAAAATCGAAATAAACATACCAACATCCCCACCAACCCAACAACAGTCTCCTGTCCCGCATCCACCGCACTCAACTCCCCCACATCCCCCTTAACCGCAAAATGAGCACTCAAGCTCGCCTTCGCGCCTCCGGCTACAACACCACAAAGCGCCTTCCCCACACTCGCCGCACACAGCACCGCGACCCGCATTCCCCGCACCGGCACACGCGGACTCAGACACTCGAGGAGCATGGCGCAGTCGTTGAAGATGTCGGCGAGGAAGCGGTAGCGTTTGCATTCCGGGGCGATGCTTGGGCCCCAACGGGTTGCGAAGATGATGGTGGAGAGGCGGGAGAGGGTTTCTTGGGCTATTGTGAGGAGGAGGGCGGTGGTGGGGGTGGTTGTTGGGTCGCCTACGCCTACGCCTGTGGGGGAGGGGGGGGAGAGTGTTAATGTGTGCTGTGCTGGGGTGGGATGGGATGATGGTTGGAGTGACGGGATATGTGATATGGAGGATGCGTGATGGCTATGGGACAGGTTGTAAAAACGGAAAAACCGTGTATGACGTACCTTCAAGCACGGCGCGTGAGCACAAAAGACCTGCTATGGAGCTTGAGAAAGCTTGCAGGGAGTCCTTGATGTTTTCAATGTCAGCTTCTTCGACGCATGATGATGTCTCCACTCATCTAGACGCTTGCAGCGAGATCCTTTACTTACATATATCTGATACCTAACACAACCAACCAATATCAGTTTATTCTCCTATCGATCGAATCCTTTTCTGCTTACGCTGCTCAAGTGATGGCAGCGACGTAGCAATGGTGTATGATCACAGCTGACGAACTCACGTACCATAGATAATCCTCGCTTACTGAGCGAGGATAGCCACTTGGTAGAAAGATGTCAATGAAGCGTTGAAGTAGAGATTTCGAGTTGGGAGGGAGCTATAGGTGCGCCGGGTCATTAGTGACTGGAGCTAGTGTGGTGTGGTGCAGCTTCTACAGCATGATATGGATTATCATGTTGCTCTTTAGGTTCTTTGGTTCTGTGGTTCTGTGGTTCTTGGTCAATGAAGCGGCCGGCGCACCTTTTTCCATCCTACTTCTTTGACCTCCCATGTTCCTAAGATGTGTGAAGAGGATGGGTACGATGTCACACTCAAGACACTAGAAATATGACTGTTGCACACAGCCATCAGGAGAAGGTGATATGTAGCAGCTTTGCCATTACCAATACAATTCGAAGAACGTGCCTCAGTCTACTTTTCGTCTTATGAGAGCACAGCGCATAAAATAGTACCGTGCTCACTCCTTACGCATTTACACGCAGATCACACTTGTCACCGCGCACCGCACACATATCCGGATTGGTGGAGGAAGCGAATGGAGGTGTGAAAAGGAAGAAGCAAGAGATTTGAAAACATACCACAACATCTACTCGCGAAAGAGGAGCTTTGACATCTTTGCTGTTGTTTGAGGCTGGGTTCGAGGAGCAGATGTATGTTGCGATTATCTGTCCGGCTTCGTTTCGTTCGTTGATTTCGAGGGGATGTGAGGACATGCTCAATTGTAGAGAAAAGAGTTTGTAGCTGGCGTAGGGGCGGGGAGGGGGAGAGAGGAGAAGGAAAGAGAAGTGGTGTTTGGGGATGGTCATCCCACGGAAAGGGGCTGGTATGTGATTACAATAAGGTAAGATGTATTCGGTCGAGGAGAACAGTGAAGTATAGGTTCGGGAAGGCGAACAGTCGCTTCGCTTGCGTGTAGATTATCTATCGTACCTTACAATTCTTTTTAGTGTCTTTACAATTCCACAGAAACTTTCCCAAAGCTAAACGCCATGCTTATGCACGAATCAGCTGACGATACTAGAATGATTTTTCCCACTCCCAGATCGTTGTTCGATACATCGCAGCTCTAAGTTAAGCAGCCTCATCCTCTTCCATCTTCGGCAACGCATACCTCGACATCGTCGGGCTACCTATCCCAGGACTCGCAAGCATATCCCTTCGCAATCCACCACCACCCGGCGCACTAGCAGCACTACTAGTACTCAACCTGCGTCCACCAACACCACTCCCTTCCATGGCCTCTCTTTCCAGAAACCCACTCCACAGTTCACTCAGACTCTCCTTGCCACTCGGACTTGTCACCTCTTGCATACTCGACAAACTCGTCGAGCTAGCACTAAATAGTGGCTGGTGGAACGACGCACTTGATGAAACACGGCGGACAAAGGGACCTAGAGGTAGTCGGAGAGAGAGGTTAGGGTTGATGGATTGGTGCGATGCGCCTGGGCGGGCAAGACCAGCGGATTCTTGTTGTTCTTCGGTCCAGGCGAGAATGGCGGACATGATTTGCAGGATTTGGAAGCGTTTTGGGTCGCTACGATCGAGAGCGAGAAATTGGAGGAGGTGGTTTGTTATTAGTTGTCTGGGTGCGGATGTTAGTGGGGAAGCGTGCATATATACAGGAATGAAACGCACTTGTCTACTGTATCGTCCGGTTTTGAGCGCTTGATGTACTTCAGAGCTTTGGTGAGATGGTCATTGAGTATGACGGCTTCGTGGCGGAGTTTGCCTATTAGGAGGTTCTTCTCTTTTACTTCTTTTTCGAACGGAAGTGCTCGATCTAGGTTTTGTTTTAGATTGTCGAGTTCGGATTGGGATCCTGTGGAGGCTTCTTCTGCGACTTTGAGCTGTTTGCGGACATCTTCGAGCTGGGTTTGGTAACTTTCGACTGTTTCGCGTAGCTCTTGCTTTCGTGCTGTGAACGTTGTTAGTAAGACAGTTACCGAAAATAATTCCTAGCCCTAGCATACCTTCTTGGATGTCTTGCAACGCTCGTTGTAGCCCGTCAACCGTACTCGACTGATCATCTCGCTCCATGGCAGCTCGTTCATACGCTTGTTGTTGTCCTGCTAACTGTTCCTCCAGCTCAGCAACTCTATCACCAAGACCTTCTCTTATCGACCTTTCCTCCATCGCCAACACTTCCCAGTCTTGCATAGCCTGCCTAGCTGTTTCGAACTCTTCCCGAGCCAATGCTTCTCGTCGAATGAGATCATCTCTTTCGCTAATCCAGTTCTGTTGTGTTGTATTGGCCCGACTGCGCAAATCTGCAACTTCATGGGCTCTTTCGTCCCGTTCTTTGCCGATGTCGGATATTTGCTTTTGTAATGCTTCATTCTGTTCCTGTACAATTTCATTGTGTTTTTGTAGTGACTCTCTATCCTCTTGCGATTGTCTATTCTGCTCTTCAAGCTCCTCAATCTGGTTTCTTGCTTGTGCGAGGTCCTCCTATAATGGATGTCAGTATTTCAACACAAACATCGACGTTCGATCAAACGTACCGCGTCCGCCTTGAGCCTTTCTCCCAGCTGTGCTCTAATAGTATTGACTTTGCCCAGCAGCGTCTTATATTGAACCTCTGCATGCTCTTTGCCTGATTCGGCATCTTCAACTTGTGTTTTTAGTCCAGCCAGCTTTGCCTCGTGCTCTTGCTGAATACTTTCCAGAGACTTCCGCAGCTTTGTAACCTCAACTCGTAAGTCATCTCTTTCTTTTGCTGCTGCTGCTAATCTTTCTTCCGTCTCCTTTGAGAGCTCATTGGAAGCTTGTTGCTCTGGAACTTCTGATGGAGGTATTGAGTCGGTTGCTGATATGTGGTTTGCACCATTACTTGGTGGTTCAAAAGCAGCTTCTGCTTCCGGCAAGCCAGCTTCAACTGGCACAGATGGTTCTTCTTCTGCTATTATTTCCTTTGTTTGAGCTATATTTGTTGCGGCATTTCCACCGTCGGCCAATCTGGCATTCCGTTCCTCTGGTTCTTGTGTCAATGGTAGAACGCTGTCGTCTGCCTGCGCTCCAGCCGCTTCGTTTTGTGTTGAACGTTCTCTGTCTTCCGGTATTTCATCTTCCTTTCTCGGTTCCTCTGTAAGCGGTAGTACACTATTGTGCTCCGTCGTGGGTGAGTGTTTTGCTTCAGAAATGGTAGCATGATTCTCCTGCTCATCAATGGGCGAGTCCGGTTCGTGGTCGTCTTCTATTGTTTCGTTTTCGTTGTCCTGTTCCGGGTGTTGTTCTGTATCTTCGGTATGAGAGCTGTTCCCATTGGCTTTCGCTTTTGACTTCTTCTTTTTATGCTTCTGTGCCATTGTTGTATTAGTGGGTTGACGTGTGTAATACGGGAAATCGCAATGTGGTCGACTCAACGATCAAATAGCTGAGAACTTTGTAAACACGTTCCGTCTCAGCTCACAATGTGGGGAAGGGGTCTTCATTGGTGTTTCACAATTTGAAAAGGGGGTTTCAGAAATAGATTTCAATGCTGTATAGTAATCCTGCAGTGTCTATGATATAGAAAAAAGCTATCTTAGTGATTTGTCCTAGAGTTAGCGCTTCCCTATAACGGACTACTCTACTATAGAGTTTAGGGCTTTCTACTATGTAGTAGTTATGCTGAAGCCTCCGTTTCCCCTAAGGCTTTCTCTTTAGTCCTAATTAAGCTAAAGGCAGCTCTTATCGTACCGAGTTCTCATGGTAGAGCGTGCCGATGATAAACCTTCCCTTAGTATACACAACTCTTCTACCACGACATTATTCTCTTCAATCGAAGTTCTGCTCATAGTAATGATAAGAGACAATTCATCTTACAGCCACTCATCAAGCAGGGCACTTTTACTATTATTTTGCCGCTTCTCAATGCTCACGCCTATGCCTCTTTAGTTCCATCTGCAGAAGCCATGCTTTTTAGAAAGTGTCAAGAGACCTATACCCTGTACTCGTGCCTGCAGAACAGTGTGCACTTGCTGGGTTGGTGCTCGGTATTCTGAAGCTAAGCGTACTGCAGTCAAAGCAAGGCATACCCTTGTGTGTGCCTGCTGTCTCATGCACCTCGAGCTCAGCAGACGTATGGTCATGGAAGTTCTCGTTTCACAGCAACGATGCGGCTATCGCGCAACTTGTGATAAGTTCAGTGTCGAACAACATCTCTTGCACAAGATAGTTGATAGTCACGGGCACATCAAAGACATTCCCATTAATCACGAGAGAATGCCATGCATGTCATTGTCCATGTCTGTCAAAAGGGCAATCCCAGTTGGTAGTGCCTTCTACGTCACTTCACAACAAGAAAAAGTGGAGAAGAGCCCCTCCCTCTCGTCTTGTGCTCTTATAGCTTGGATCTGCCTTCTTTTTACTCTTCATCCCATACACAGCCACACGCAATCAATCTTCATACCACCTCTTCCATCCACACAACACCTTTCAATCCACAAACCATCATAATGTCTGGACCCATGTCTCTCAGCTGTAAGTTATCATCGCCATTCCAGTCGAGCTATAAAATACAGGCTTCACAGAAGAGGAGCTTGCGCTTCTCCTTTCGTCTCCGCCATCACACGATCAAAACAACAACATTAGCATCAATCTAACAGAAATCTCGTCTACAGACCTTCCCCCCGTCAAGCCTTCGGCTATCGCCATCGGTGCTGCTTACAGCCATGCCATCTCCCTCGCCGTCATGGGCCCTCTATTCGGCGAAACCTACCACCGTGCTCAGGCTGCCAACAGCAAGGAGGAGTTCTTCAAGTCAAAGGAGGCTGCTTCCGCCGCCGCCGCATGGGGTAGCTCCATCACCGGTTCAGCCGTCCAGGCCTACGGTATTGGTGCTCTCATCAACGCCACTGGCACCATGACCCAGAAGGGCGCTGCTTACCTCGGTGCTCTTATCTTCTTCGCTTCCGCAGCTCCTTCGGTATGTCTTAGAAGTTGTTTAATCAAAACTTGCAACAAGAGCTAATGTCTCTTCCAGATCGTTGCCCAGTTCTTCACTGAGAAGCGACCTCTGGACACCATTGCCGTTGGTGGTGTTGCCCGCGTCCTCGAGTCTGTTGGTCTCACCATGATCCTCACTTGGTGGGGAACCCGTACCAGCCCTTTCAGCTCATAAGCGTATGAGCACTTAGCTCAGGGTTGAGCATGTCGTCCGACGGAGTTTTTAACGACCTTTGGAGGAAGATCAAACTGCTGCTGCCGTGTCTATAATACCCAGACTGGATTCTGTTGCATGGCGTCTTATGTATAATATTAAACTCATCGAAACATCCTTCCTATGCTTTCTTCCTTTCACCTTGTGAAATATGGAAAGACCAAATTAGCCTGGTTGTAAACATTTACATCTTCAGACCATGAATTATCCTCGTGAAATCGACCGTATGTTCGCATGGTATTCGAGCATGCCTACTAACTCCTGCAATCACTTTCTTATAGAAGGATGAAATCGAAAATAGGACAGAACGCGAGAAATGCGCGCCGTTCTCTACCACCTATCCGGTAGCTTAGGTTCAAAATCAGTTCGAAAAGGCAAGTCTATATACGCAACCAGATCTATATTCCCCGAAAATCCCAGACAAAAATCATTTCGAAGCTCCATCTACAACCTCGACTTCGGCCTCCAATCATCATACTCCATCGGTGGTATCAGATGATCAATATCCTGCGTATTAACACACCCTCTCGTAATCTGCTTCAACTCCGTAATCCCCATCAACCTCATCGTCGTCTCCAACTCATCCCTCAGCAGCCCAACCAAATGCCTCACCCCATCCTCTCCATAATTCAGCGCATACAAAAAGTGTCTTCCCAACCCTACCGCCGTCGCCCCCAACGCCAAACACTTCAGCACATCCGTCCCCCTCCGAATCCCTCCATCAACAAAAACCTCCATCTTCTCAAACACCTCCGGGCAATTCTTTTGCAACTCCAACAAAATAAGGACACTTGCAGGCGCCGTATCCAAGTTCCGCCCGCCATGATTACTCACAACAATCCCCTGCATTCCCGCCTCCACAGCCATCTTGGCATCTGCCGCGCTCATAATCCCCTTCAAAACCAACGGCATATCCGGCCCCACGACCTCGCGAATCCAGCTCAAATCACTCCAATTCAGGCCGGAATCAATGTACGCGCCCATCACACGCCCCAATCCGCCGCCTTTGGCGTCATTGCGCGCTTTACCCCCCGAATTGGGCGCGACCATGCTTTCGTCCGCTTTGAGGCGCTCGTCTGCTTCGCGCTTCCCTGGCACGGCGGAATCGACTGTTATCATGACGCCGGCCATGCGCGCTGGTTTGAGCGCCATGATTTCCTTCAGCAGCTTTTTAGTTGTGTTGTGGTCTTTGTTGACGTAGAGTTGGAAGAACCATGGCTGGGTTGAGTTGGCGCCCATGCTGGCTAGGATTTCGTGGAGAGGGAAGGAGGCGTTGCTGGATATGCATTGGATCACGCCCTCGAATTGGCAGGCACGCGCGATTGCTTTTTCGCCGGAGGGATGCACTAGTTTTGCTAACGCGGCGGGCGAGACGAACAGAGGGAGGCTGACATTGTGGCCGAGGATTTTTGAAGACGTGGACGCGTGGCGCACGTCACGTAAAATGCGTGGCCGCAGGAGGATGCGGTCGAAGGTGGCTCGGTTGGAGGATTTGGTGACGAGGTCTGTGGCGGCGGAGTCGTAGAAGGCGAAGGTTTTGGAGGTGAGGGAGGAGCGGGCGGCGGTTTCGAAGTCGTGCGTGCTGATTATGGAGGAGAGGGGGGGTTTGGAATGAGGTGTTGTGGTGGGTGGTGGTCGCGTGTAGGCGGATTGAGGTGGTGGGATGGTGAGTTTACTGAGGGACGGGGCAGATTCGGACTGGCTGGCTGAGGAGGGAGTGGTCATTTTGAGCGTGGTTGGATTTGGAGACGAGGGATGGTGGAAGGATGGTATTGATCTTCGTCCTGTATTGAGATATATGCGCCGCTGTGTATTGACCCGAGAGAGGTGGCGTTCAATGGTGATGTGGGGTGTGTGGGGGCTTTTCAAACACACTAAAGACTTCAACCTGCGGACAGCAAATATCACTTAGACGCACGGTGGAGAAGGGAGAACTCAACCCGCTCCTTTGCTCCCTTTATACTTTCTGCTGGTGAAAATGCAAGATGTGAAACGCGTTCGGCGTTTGGCGGTCGTTCCCCGACTTCAAAAAGATTTAAAGATTTATCCTTATCACCACCTTCGCTGTGGAATCCCCAAGAACGCCTGCCTTCTGGTCAAAAGTCGGGCCGTTCTCATAGAAAGACCAGGCATATGAGACGTGGTCCTCCACATCACTCAAGCTGTCTACCTATTTCTAGCGAAAGATCTGGGGTTCAAAGCCAGCCTGGAAGCTCCATCTCGTATATGCTCCTGTTTCCCACCATTTCATCTCAATTTCTTCCTATCCCATACTGTGCCTAAGAATCCCTTTCAACAGAGAGAAAATCAACAATGCCACACTCCTCTCCCTCCTCTCCTTCTATAGGTAGATACCACTTACTGCAATGGTGTCGAGCTAGAAGAAATCTACGAAGCAACAAGGTCAATGTACTCGAAGTCAATGTCAAAGTCCAGCTGCCAAAGACAACAACACAGACGAGAATGATATCTATAACTCCATTAAATTCGATACCTGGAAAGATAGAATATGTCTTGACTACGAGAACGCCTTCAATCGGATTGATAACATTTTCCCGGTGCAGCACACTAAGCAGACAAATGCCGATCATCTTAAGGCAAGACATACGCTCCACAGCCACACAGAAGCAGAGAAGATCGTGTAGGAAGCCGTTGGAAAGCTGAATACGTTGATTAATGAGAGTAATCTGGATACTGAGCTAGATCAGATCCAGGAGGCAGGGGGAGGGATGGAAGATGAAAGTGGATGCAGTTGACTGGAGTTATCTATGATCTCGGTCAGCGTGTCCTTTTCCTTCATTTTTTCAACTGCAGTATTTTTTTTGTCTCTTTCGATTCTGCTGCCAAAGATGAGGATATGCAAGCTATCGTGGAGCTGATGAACAGTGGAATGTTGTTGAAGACACCTTCCCTGTTGGTTGTGCTTTCAACGAGGCAATCATCGAGACATCTTCTCTCCTTCTATAGAGAGCTCCAAACTCTTCTACGTTAAGTACGACATGTCGCCTTTTCAAATATTGCAAGCTCCCACGTTAATTCAGATTCGTCTCATACCAGGTGACTGCCACTTTTCATGGTGCATCTATTCCAACCCCTCAGTCAAATTGAAGGAGATGATTAGCTGTATCCAAGACATCAAACTCATCTGCTACTCTTGCTCGGAATGATTGCAGCAGAAGCAGAGGAAATGCGAGAAGATACAGCGTAACAGGAAGAAGCATAAATTTATTAAAGCAAACTCGTTACTCATATCCCTCAGCATGCGGCGCCAACGCAAGTACCTGCTTAGCCCCTTGCTTAACTGAAGTTAGCTGTCCCACTCTGACCTTCTCGCCCCGAACTAGAGCTGTATCCGATAGCATCGCTTAGTGCTAAACTGGGTTAAGCAATTCACCATGCTTGCTTTCCATATCCTGCTGCACGACAAGAGCCTCTAATGTTTTACCCTCGTTGACATGATGACCGCTAGGCAGGGCAATGCCCTCAATGCGGTCAATACCCACCTCTTCAACAGTGATAGCATGCTCAGCTTCATAATTGGACTCCCGGGTATGTTGGAAGATATACGCGCAGAGTGGGAGAGAAACCAGCAACAAAAGCCACGAAACGAGCAACTCAGCAAGATAAGGCGTTACGACTGCATCCATGGCGAAAGCGACAGCGGAGCCTGCAGACTGCACGCCTTTATAGTATCCAGCGAGACGGGCGAGTTTCCAGGGATCGTTTGTCATGGCTGACATTGTGTAGTATGCCAAGCCCTGGTAGGCGGCGTCGCCGATATAGTAGCACATCAACAGGATGATTGGGCCAACACTGGGTTTCTGGGTCCAGTCCCAAATGGGGCGAGTAGATTCGCGAGTGAACTTGAGCTGAAACACGAGGCCGCCGATCCAGATAGCGAGAATGAGGAGGGTGACTAGGCCGCAACTCAACAATGCACGCTTACGACGATTACCCGGAAAGTTGTCGAGGGCAAGACCGACGATGATTGAGCCGAGAATGGCACCAATACCGGTAAGGAGTGCAATGAGAGCGCGAGTTCGGCCGTCGAAGAGGAAGGTTTCGATAGACCCTTGGTACGAATAGAAGTAGTTGGATGAGAATGCCATGGGAAAGAAAGCAAGAACTCGCCAGTCCTTGAACAGGGCAATGATTGCCTTGAACTCTTCCTTGGGAGTAATCGCTGAGGCTAACTCAACAAGTGTTCCATCATTGCGAATCACCAGATCTGGAAAACGATTAACGTCTACCTCAATAATCAACCTTCTACGAGACTTACGTGGCGGAAGTATAAGCCAACTTGTGCCAATGGCAGTAAGCGTGATGACTAAAAAGGCAATATACACTCCAGTGGACACGGCTGGGAGTGTCGAGTCATATTCAATGCCCAAAGCAATGGCAGCACCAGTCAAATTCCCGAGGTTAAAGATAGTCCAGAAGAGAGAGAAAGCGCGACCTTTATCTTTTTCTGATGGGTAACTAGAAGATCAATCAGAAAATACTCTATTATCAAAACAAGTCAAGCCTACCTCATCATGATTGAGCCTTGTGCGGACCAAAGCAATGCGGCTGCTAGTGTAGATCAGTGTAGAACTCTACAAGAGGGATGTGCATTGACTTACAGATACCAAGGAGAGCACCAGCCAGGATAAGAAACCAACGAGTGCCATGCACCTGGACTGATCACAAGGCGCCAATGTAGAGCGAATATCCACTGGCTCCGAGTGACAAGGTCAAGCGAGGCCCAAGTATGTTGTTGACTGATCCAGCAAAGAAGCCCATAATAGCAAAACATGCGTAGAGAACTGCGTTGGCCGTATCGGATAGCTGAACATCCTCAGTACCTCTGAACAATGATTAGTATAGTGATCGGGACTGTAGAAGAGAGGTGACTACTACCCAGCACCAAGACCACCGACGGCTGAGAACATGCCCACAGAGTAGAAGCATACAAACCCAACCATAGCTACCTGGGCCCATGGCGAGTTGTCTATGGCATTGAATCAGCAAGGTACAAACCACATCGGTGAGAGCATTAGGGTGACCAACAGCGGAGACGTCCCAAAGTAAGGCTTGCGAGCTTCATCGTGAAGATAATGCTAATCAGCGAAAGCTTGTTTCTCACAGTTCAGTCAATGTGCACAGTACTGTTGAGCATTACTCTCGCGACCCTTAAGTAATAGTTGACCCCTCACTAGGTATCTAGCCTGAAGCGGAGAACGAGCCACCTGCATAGATAACGGCAACTCTTCCGACTTTCATATCATATCACTTTCCTGTAGCGGGAAAGGTGAGAAAAAGCTAGATCTTGTAGACGAGGCTACAGGGGTTTGAGTATAGAGGTCCTGTCGCAACTGGGAAGACCTTGAAATTGAAGCGACTATCAGGTAGTGAAACCGGAATGGTTTCGTGACGTGAACTTCATGAAGGCGTAATCGGCGGTGCCCCGCAATGACTAATAAGTATCCATGGTAAAATTTGTGGGACGTCAGATAAGGTATCACGTGGGTATCTGAGATCAACAGGTTTCAATTTTCGGGTCATCAATTATTATTATTGACAAAGTGCTATGTTGCTATGTTCTTGAGCCAAACTAGACCTTCATCAATGCCGCTTTCTTGAAATCCACAAAATTTACCACACTTCCGTCAACCCTCGCCTTCTCTGCCGCAAACACCAACAAGTGCGAATTAAGGATTTCCTCCGGCGTCGACTATATACACATTCATCGACTAACTGCAGTAGGCAGTAGCACTTCTATTATCTCTCTCTTAGAATGTCAGGATCCGAGCTATTCTAAAGGACTTATTTCGTTACTGCTTAGTCAAGACGTTATAGACACAAGCTCTACAACATGTACTATAGTAGAGTGTGACAGAGTCTCGGCAGGAAAAGCTACTAGGGACATGACTATGCTTCACATAGATCGTGTGCATCGCGGCGTTGAGGGCCCCAAAGAAGAGGACATGTCGACTAATTGTCAGCTCTGCATCAAATCGCTAGGTATCTTGTCATTACGAGTCTAATTTGCTGTGTTGTGTCCAACTCTTGGGCGTCAGGTCCTGGGAGATCAATGCCGAGCAGGCTCCTACGGTATGTATCAACGAGAAAACTTCGACAAATCCTGTGTATCAGAAATCTTCAGTGAAGCATAATATCAACTGGATATGTGAACGCACCACGGTCTTCCGCTATAATAGCTAAGAAGGTCTACAAAAATGCCCTCGTACTGCTCGCTTGTGTCGCAGCGCTCACCAACCTATCATCAACCAACCTTGCCAACCCCGGCTCCTCCTGTGCCTCTCCTTCAACTTGCCCATGCCTCACAGGCGACTGTTGCGACAACCTCTTCAATCTCGTCGGACTCAGCGCCTGTCGAACCCAGCTCTGTGTCCTAGCGTGTCTATTCTCGCGTCCAGATTCATCCTGTTCCTCGTACGGCGCTCCACCAAGACCACCACGAATCTGGCCCTTACTGTTCCTGTTCAACCTATCCCTCCACCTCATCCTCTTGTCCTGTCTTGCTCTTTCTTCTTCGCCAACATCCTCATACACATCCCCTCGAAATCAACGAACGAAACGAAGCCGGACAGATAATCGCAACATACATCTGCTCCTCGAACCCAGCCTCAAACAAC
>Ga0115853_100331_pt1 | contig 14812 bp, 14 predicted proteins | sample InSIn5gowninarea_FD_83867 | JGI IMG/M metagenome (GOLD analysis project Ga0115853, IMG submission 83867)
ATCATTGATCTGGAACAACATCTCCTTTCAATCCCATAGACGAAGCAAGGCAGATCTTTGTATCTTCCGCCGTTCGAGGTGGACACGAGGACATAGTTGACATATCATTCAAGCCTTTAGTCTTTTCCATTGCTTTGATGATTGATGCTTGTAATTGTGAAGCGGCAGATCCAGCCATTCGGTGGAGCTTGAAGCAATGTTAGCCATCAGGTAACGAATGTACACGCGAACTATTGTGAAATGTGAGAACTCACATATAGAAATGGCTTCTATCATGAGGCGAATCATTGAGAAGGGTTGAAAATCCCTCTGAATGGCCGATAGGCTGATATCTTGAAGAAGTTTTTGTGAAAGTCTGCCTGGTGTGTATACATGAAGAGGTGGCCTGTGTGGGTATTTGTGTAATCGTCGATTGCTCAGTTGTAGATTCGACGGCGTGGAGACTTGAGTCTTGGGTTTTATAGAGAGAGTGGGTGGATGTTCCCAATCACCACGGATTGCAAAGAACAGTTCCGGACGACCTTCCGAAGTACAGTAGACTTTCCGGGATCCCAAAGCTCCTATCATAGCAACTCCGCCAATCACTGAGGATTGCATGGGTTCCGGACGACCTTCCGAAGTACTGTGAACTTTCCTGGATCTCAAAGCTCCTATCATAACGATTCCCGCCAATTACAGCGGATTGCGAAGATGAGTTCCGGACGACCCCCCGAAGTACTGTGAACTTTCCTGGATCTCAAAGCTCTATCATAGCAATCCCGCCAATCACAGCGGGTTGCGAAGATGAGTTCCGGACGACCTTCCGAAGGACTGTAGACTTTCCTGGATCTCAAAGCTCCAATCATAGTAATTCTCAATCACTGCGGATTGCAAAGATTATCGGAAGCTCGTCCGGAACTCAAAGCTCCCATCATGGTGTTGATTCCCCCAACCATAGCGGATTGCAAAGATGAGTCCCAGACGACCTTCCGAACTATAGTAAACTCTTCGGAGTGTTCTCCGATTATGACTGTGCGGAGTTTTGGACAAGTGGGAGGTGATAGGGAAGGACGTAATAGAAAGGTAGGCAAGAACAAATGGATAAGGATGAGATATGGGAGGTTACTGAAATCCAAACCTAAGACTGAGAGACAAAGCCGACGTGAGTCTGGCTTGCGCCATGGACGCTGAGGAACAGGGCAAAAAGAAGGCATGTCTTGAAAGATGTCTCCAAGAATCAAACATCCATGAGTATATTATAAGTGTGTACATTGACTCAAACCCTTTCCAAACATATGAATCATGCTACCATTCCACCCTATCCACCTGCCTTTGTCCCCTTCAAGACCGGGCACGACCTCTACCGCGAGGCCATTTCCCCTGCTTTCGAATGGTATCATATCTTGCCCGCAGCCTCACATCTTTCAAGATGTGAGCTGCCTCGCCGGCGATGTCAAATTCGACATCATCATCCTTCCTTCCTCTCTCTTGCCAAGCCTGCATCTTTCGGTGGTATGCTTGAAGTATGTCATCGTATCGTGCACGTTCAGTGATAGAGAAGAAGGAGTACAATGTTTCGTCAGGGCCCCAGATGGTGGTGATCTCCCGGTGCAAGGCACTAATGTCGAGATCTAAAACCCAAAAGCGAGTTAGCATAGCGGACTGAACTGAGTCTGAAGGGGTTGGATCATGTCGTGGTAGTAAAAGGGAAGTGAACACAACATGGCTGACACACACCTGAGGAACTGTATTGTTGCTGCTCCCACATGTACTTGTTGAAGTTGTAGAGGAAAGGCAGTAGTATGGCAAGTCCGACACCGAATAAGACAGCGTATTGCGCTCGTCGTGGAAGGATCTTCGAAAAGATTCTCGCAGCAAAGAAGATGGTGCCGAATAGGAGTATCCCGAGACAAACGTTCACAAATATTCCAAAGGTAGTATACCAGAATCCACCAAGTGCGAACAGGGCTGAGATGATGTCCAACATGGTTGTGTGATGTCTAAAGGAAGAGGAACTTCATGAAAGAGAGGAAATCAGGAATAGAAGATATTGTTTCAAGCGGAGGGACACGTTGTAAGAACGGACCACAAGCTTGACCTAATTCATATCGCGAGTGAGACAGGATCGGACCCTTTGCGATAGCCCATCTTCAGAAAAGCGAATACCCAACCTATACAAACATACCAACCATGGTCCCTTCAATCGCGATAATCGCAGGATGTGTCCCTCGAACTCTTCAACCCAGGTCTGCGAACAGCCTGTTGCTCGTTTCCTTAACAGTACTTCGCTCCGGATTCAATGGTGCCTTGACACGCGGAAAGAGATTTTTGCGCATCTTGCGAGGCACAAACTCACAAAGTCGAACTTTCGAAAGCATCGAATTGACGATTTGAAACGGCGAGTCTTTGCGACGGACCATGGAGATATATGGGAGGCTGTCATTATTCCGAAGCTCATCAATACTATTGCTTACATCTTGAACACTACACTCGTGGGACACGGTATCGTGAAGCATGTCCGCAGAGCGGGGATCTGGTCAGCAATCTGGCCGCAGTGGACAGAGCGGTGGACCGAAGGGGATTGGGATGGTGATATATCTCCATTTGCTACTCCATCCACTGGGAACAATACCGAAAAAGTGGCAGAGGTGGAGTCGAAGCGATGGACAGAAGAAGCCTGTTCGCAGGGACTGCATCACCTTCAAGACCCAAATCAGATCAATGGCAATGGCTGTAACGAAGCAAGGACGGTCGAAGCCAACCTGGGACTGGTGCTCGACGACATATCAGCCTGTTCAAGACCAGATGATCCTTCGACTTCTCCAGCATCACCAAATTCTCCAACTACCCCAAAGGCTGCAATTGCTGGACACCCTCTGAATCCATCCTGGCTTGGTCACAATGGAATCATCACAGCACAGTCGCTTTCAGTGTTCTCCGAAATCTCAACAGGGCTGCCTGGAGGAGCACAAGTGGATCGTAAAGATTCAACAGCATTCGCATCGCCAACAGATTCTATCACGAAGCAGATCTATGCCAATCCTTGGGCTGATCAGACAGAAACTTCATGTCAAGCTGAATCTGGGCGCGATATCTGCGGCAATGAGAATCCTCGCAGACAGGAAGCGGACATGATGAGAGCAGCCCTATCAACGCCTCCCAAGATAACGGCCCTGACCTTTTCTCCTCAGAGAACTTTTCTCGATGTCGGCGTTAAAGCTATGCAACCCAAGCTGCCGTCTCTGGGGGACCTCGCAAGCAACTGGGACACTTCTTCGGCTATGGTGGAAGATGAAAGCGAGAAGAAGGGGGTGGTATGGCTGCCCCCTCCTGATATACCGGCCGGTGGTCGAACAGCAACGACCTGCCAAGCCCCTTCAAATATGATGACGCCGCCCAAGACACCCAAATGGTCAGCTCTCGTGGCTCCGTCAACATTGCCAGATCCTTCGGAATCTCGAAAGACTCCAAAGACTCCAAAGACTCCGACGAGCCAATGGCAGAGAACTCTGTCGGCTCCGTCGACAATGTTACCTCCTTCAAAAGCTCCAAAGACTCCGACAAGCCAAAGGCACCGAGCTCTGTTGGCTGCCTTAACATTACCAACTTCTTCAATCCCTGCCAAGACTCCTCCGACAAGCCAAACTCAGGTTCTCCCAGCTCCCTTAATCATGCCAACTCCTTCAAAACCTTCCAAGACTCCTCCGTCAAGTCAAAGTCAGGTTCGCCCAGCTGCCTCAACAGTGATATCAACATCCTCAAAGCCCGCCAAGACTCCTCCCACACACGAAAGTCACCAAGTTCTGTCGGCCCCCTCAGCGGTATCAACTCCTCCGAAAACACCCAAGTCCTCGTCCTCGTCGATGAGTCAAAGGCACCAAGATTTGCTGGCTGCCTTAGCAGTACCAACTACTTCGAAGTCCTCAAAGACTCCACCGACAAGCCAAAGTCAAGTTCTGGCTACTCCTTCAAGACCTCCCAAGACTCCAACGAGTCAGAGCCAAAGGCACCAAGTCCTATCAGCTGCCTTGGCAGAAGAAACTCCTTCGAAAACACCCAAGTACTTCTCCTCGTCTTTGTCATGGACTCCAAGTCTAAAAGATCAGCTGTATGATCCATATGCGGTCGGATTGAGCCCACCGAAGACACCGCAGAGTCCGAGTCCAAGTCCAAGCCATCGTCGAGTCAGCAGCCGGCGATCCTATGTCGCCGCTTCTTCAACGAATCACTCCAATCACTCTATCAGAAGTCGGACGCGCAGCATCATCGAGGTCGTTGATCATCCATCACCCGTCGTACAGAGCAGGCACGGAGATGGAAGCTTTCAAATGCAGCAGCCCTGGGACCTTTCAGATGCCAACATCATAGCTCGCGCTGTTGGAGCTCCTTCTGTACCCTTCGATTCCAAGCTTCCATCAGAACGTGTACCACTCTACCCCGAGCTTCCAATAGAAGAAGTTGAGAACGGACCAGAGTTTGCTGAGGCTGCGCCAATGTATAGCCCGAGTAGATTATCTGCATTTGCCGGACAGATGGCCTCGCAAAAGAATAACAGCGTAATTCTGCTGCCTGATCCCCAATCGACGAGGATGATTGAAGAGTGGAGGGAGGGCGTTATTTTTGACGGCCAGATGGGCGCAGAGTATGGAAATGACGGAAGTAGTCAGGGGGGGAAATCTCGGGCGGAAGACGATGTTGGAAGCCAGAATGAGAAGAAGCGGAAAGTACTTGAAAGCAGCAGCAAGGGCCCAGTCACACGATCGGCAGCCAAGGTGGACGATACAGTTGAAGACGATCTGATAGTCGCCGCTGAGCCATTGTTTCAGCAGCGGGACCAGCAGATTCACGACATACAGTTCGTACCAACCAAAGCAACGTCGTCGACGACAACGACGGCCTGTCCACCTAGCAGCAAGCAACTCGAAGACAGTCAGAGGGCAATCAATCAGCTTATCCTAGACCTTGATTCAACCGAGGATATTTTACGCAGGTTGGCACCATTATGGAATTGGGTGCGAAATCGAGATCCGAGTAAGAGGGATGGCAGGCACAGCAGGATAGACAATTTGTGGTACGTGGTTCGAGAAACACTTATCGATTTTTTGGAGAAAAGGCGGGATGGCAAACAGCGGCTTTCTATCTTGAAGAGGGATCAAGCTCGGGTGTGGTGCGAATCAAGGGCGATGGTACGATTTACCATGCTGTTATAGAGAACAAGTCTCCATCCCATTTTCTTACTTCAAATAGACAGATGTAGTAGACATTGATTTGCAGGATTGGGTGAGGTGGGTTGAAAGTGAACTGAAGTGGAGTCGTGATGTCGTGTGTTGTAGATAGAAGTGATATACTTGTAGTAGGTCAAATGCAGCAGAATAAGTGCAATAGACTGATGAAATAGAAATGGTAGAGTATGATCAAGGGACGATTGAGTGCACCGAAAGATACATTGTTCAATCTGGCCACATTCCAGTCTGTATGTAGGACTGAGACATTGCGACCAATGCCTCGAGCTTGGTGGAAGCTTGAGCGATAACGACAGCGACGGAACAGAAAAAGTGACAGCAATTGCAATAGTGATAGAAGACACCAATAACGACAACGGGCTTCGAGAAGGTCAACGACTTGCAAACGAATAGTCTGCAAACCAAGGGACAAACAGACGATAGAAACTATGAGCAAGGGCAGCATGATCTGATCTGATCTGATCTGATCTTTGGGGGGTTAGATATACAGTACAGTTCGGTCCAGCCTATTCGAGTCGGTCTTGATACGAATGTGAATGTGAAGGTGAAGGTGAAAGGCATATCAGCGGACAAAGATGGTGGCCTGGACACGTTCGCGTTCGCGTTCGCTGGCAGATCTGGCAGATCATCATCAACATCAACACGATCATGATCATGATCATTATAAGAAAAGGTCAAGCGAAAGCGCAGTTGGAGATGGAGTTGGTGTTGGACTTGGACTTGGAGGTTTTCAAGAAGAATTGGAACTCGACTCGCAGCCAGGGCAGATGCACGATGACGACAATCACGAAATCAACAACATCAACAACATCAACAATATTATCACCATCTACAATATCAATAACAACAATGATAACATCGATGAAAACAATCGCTCGTACTTCCGCCGTTTCCTTCGAGTCCTTCGAGTCCTTCGCGTCCTTCGAGTCCTTCGAATCCCTCAAGTCTCTCGAATCCTCCAAATTCCTCGAATCCTTCTCACCAACATCGCCAATACTCTACACACACACGCCAACACCAATCCTTCCCCCGTTCCCGTCCCTGTCCCTCCTATCCTTTCGATCTTCCGCCTCTTCCGCCTTCTCGTCTCCACCCTCGCCCTTCTCCTCCTACTCCATACCAGCTTCTTCGCCATTACATCCTATACCCAATATGGCCTCATACGTTGGGTTAACCATCCCATCGTCTACAACATCTGTATCTACCTACACGAGATCACCGACATACCGACAACCAACATAACTACTTCGCAGCTGTTCGCAGCCCTAAATATCCCGCATATCGACCTTCTGCTCTCCGCCGAACATGCACATGAGGATTACCATCAGCTCTCCAAGGATTGGCACAAGCAAGTACGTGCTATTTGTCCAATGCCATCCTCATCATCGTCGCATCCATCTCTACCATCTGTTAAGCTCGACGACATCTGCCACCAGATTGCTCCCATCCAAATCAGCATGGCCACCCACCTCGATCATGTCACTGAAGGACTCCTATCGCTGAAGAGCGAAACGAGTGGACTAACACTCTTCCTGGCCGCAGGACATCTCACGCTTGCGCAGAAACTCGGAGACATGCACATGGAACAAGAAGAAGAAGAACAGCAGATAGACACAGAGGCTCGTCGACGATGGTGGTGGTGGACAACAAAATTACCTTCAATATCATGGCTTCCTAATCTCTGGACCGAGTTCACGCTCTGGAACACAACGGCCTACGCGATCCGCGATGCATATGAATTCGAGATTCGATCAGCCCTGACTCGTACTCGTATCGCATCCCACATGGCCGAGGAAATACTCGCGCATTTCTATGCTGCCTTAAGTGCGAGCCTCCAGCTCCGCGAAGTCTGGGGACAGCACGAAGAAGAGCAACAACACGCACCCAGCAATCCACATGAAGAAACAAGGGAGGATGAAAGAATCGGACAACAGCTAGCCGAGATCACCAATACTACTCGAAAAGCCGCCGGGTCAATGCTAACCTTCTACACCCAGATGCGCGACAATCTCTCATCCATCCATCAACTCCTCACCACCGTACACGATTCCGCGATGCGCGAAACGACACTGACATTCCGACAAGATCTCAACACGCAGCTGCGGATACTCGGACCGGCGGAGGTGGAGCTATGGAGCTGGCATCACAAGGTGAACCGATTACGGGAGAAGAAGGCGGCCTTTTGGAGGACGCGAAGACACGATGAGGAAGTCTGTGATCTGCGGCCTCGAATGGAGTTGAATCAGTCGCGGGAATGGAGTGAGTGGGTGCTTGGCGGTGGGTTGGATTGGATGGATTCGTGGGATGATATCGACGTACTACATATAGAGCATATTCTTGCTTATATGGAATGGGTGGAGGCGGGAAGTCTAGTGGGCGAGGATGTTCCGTACTGGCGGGAGCGGTGTTTGAAGTATCAGGATATGAAGCCATCGCCGTTCAGGTTGGCTGTTCGGATGATGGTTGATACTTGCTGGCTGGCTGTCTGTGGTATTTTGCCAAACCTGTGATATGGAGATGGTGTTGTAAAGGAAGGGGGAGGGGCGAGGAGGGAGTGAGGGGATGGATGGGAGGGGAGGGAGGGAGAGAGGGAGAGAGGGAGAGAAAGGGGAGGAGAGAAGAGAGAGGAGGAAGGAGGGACAAAGAGAAGGAAAAGGAGGAAGAGAACAATCATACATTTCTCAAAACTATATACCTAACTAATCAATCCATTGATAGAGCTACACACAACCCTCCACCCTCACTGCAAACAACTCACAGCTCTTGAGCCTCTCTCCGTCTATATACGCGAACGTGACGCTGATCGAGGTCCTCTAGTAGATGAACTTCTTCCGCTCAATCAACCACGCAAGCTTCCTCATCCCCCTTTCTTCTTCTGCCACTGGATCATTATGCCATTCTCGACCGGGGCGATGATGGACTTCAGGTCGCTTATGCCCTTAATCTCGTATGCAGCCCCCTCCATGAAGTCGAACAAGACAGGTTCATCCTCTCTCTCTCATCATTGTTCATAATCGTGCTTCGAGCTCGCTTTCATGCTCTTCTACTTGAGGTTCTCTCTAGCCAATATCTTGACCTCTTCTTGTGTGACGATCAGAGTGCTCTTGATGGAATTATCCGACTTCATAAACTCGCCGTTCTTGTAGGAGGTGGAGTGATTCGCGGTATTCTCTATGTCTATGATAGTGCGTGAAGTGACCTCCAGCTTCGTGTCTTTGCTCGTGATAGGGGTCGTGGCCTCTTTCGTGCTATTAACGCTGCTCTTAGCAGGAATGCATTGCTTCGTTAGGAAGGCGTTCTCAGAAATATTCTTGTTCTCCTTATTGGCCCTGCCGCTGGAGAATGCTCGAGTCAGTGATCTCGTTCGAATTCGTGATTGAGAGTCGGTCATCAGTACCTATATCGCATCGTAGACGTTAGCTAAGTACATGATCTGGATGCAGAACGTGTACGTGGGCTGGGATACGTAAACGGTGACATACAGAGTCGAGCTGAGGGATTTGGACTCGATGGTCCCTATCTCCTACTTCAAGGTGTCGAGGTCAATGATCTCCTTCTTCCAGCTCTTGGCCACGTAATCCTCCCTGACCTTTATGAGCGCAATCCTCTGGTACCTTTATCCCCAGCGTGAACGAAATTCCGTATCGAGACATGCCCACGAGTCCACCAGGTCTGTTCGGCATTGTAGAGAAGCACGAAGCCGGTCGATTGTCACGCTAATCTTGGTCGACATCATACCCGTGGATTGTCAACCTGGCGGTAATGAAGATGGAGCTCTTCCTAAGAGGTGTATAGTTAGCTATCCAAGAGGCAGATAGTAGTGGAATGCATCTTGATGTAAATTGTGACGGGTCCGAAGGGAAGGGCTTTAACTTACTCAGCTCCTTGTCCACCTCAGCTCCTGTCCACTTCAGCTCCTTGTCCACTTTAGTTCCCTGTCTACCTCAGCTCCTTGTGCACCTCAGCTTCTGTCCACCTTATAGATCACGACACTTCCCTCCGATGCTTTTGACAGTCCTCCCTTAAACCGAGAACCCCATCTTGTTGCTGATGGCAATGATTGCCTGGGAACCCAGAAAGCTACGCAGACATACCGCCGGATTGGACCACGGTGTTTAACGTCCACCTCCTGATGTTATTATTATATTTCATGCCATTCTCGATGCCGCACTCGTCGCAGACTATGAGCCTCTTCTCGGCGAGCCATCACTGATTTAATCCAGGCTCTGCAAATAATCCAATACTATACGCAAGCATATAGAATCGCTAGAGATTCGCAAGTTGCACCTCGTACAGGGGGATGTCAAGTCTCCACCCCCCTTTTTTTCCAACCTTTACGAAGCCATTTGCAAACCATAAAAGCACCATGCATAAGTTTAGTTTCGATAGGTTCATTTATGTCTATGTCTAGTCCGGTTTATCTCCGTTCATACCCCCTTGCCTTTCGCATTCGGGCTGTTTATTGTATCTAAGAGGAGGAGGCTAGCTCGCTTGATTCTGATGAATATCCATCCGCTTCTGAGATCCCTTTACTTTAGCAGATGGGGTTATTATAATTGTCAAGGATGTTCAAAATCAAAACTAAACACGTATAGCTTCACGAAGATGTCAGTGAAAGCGCTCGTGTGGTTGTGCGGCCATGGGGTCATGCAGTCGTGTGGATTCTAATCTAATAGCTACGAGAGCATCTGAAAAAGTGGAGTCAGAGGGTAAAACCCATTCTCATTACTTGAACCTCCCTTCTGATTCTGTCCTGCGGGCTCTGAGAGAGAATGGCAGCAGTACTAGAAGTACTATTGAGCGGGATGGCTGAGAGGGACTGTGGAGGCGTACAAAAAAGGTGGTCGTCGACACTGGAGTGATTAGAGTAAGAAGACCGGAGTTGACTTTGGCTTTAAGGTACTTGGATCTTTGAATTCGTGTTTCCTACTATGTTAATTGGATTATATGTGTTATTTGAAGGAGAGAAGTCGTATCCATTTTCACGATGGTCGAAGGTTGATTGCAACACTCACCTAGAAACCCTCGAATGATCGCTTCAAACCGGATTGCCATATCTAATATCCTCAGGTTCTTCAGACATATCAATGATCTGGAATTTGCCCGTTCCTTATGCGTAGTCTATGACAATCCAACTGCTCGTATCTCGCGTTGTGTGCATTGCGAGGTCCTCGATATTGGAGAGTCGGCGGAATTGAAATATCATCCGACTGCCAGACCGTCTGGCAGTCGGAGTGAATATTCACTCATGTACGATAATTAGGATGCCGAATCCTCACGTTTTCGAGACGACTCTCGCGGTCTTGCGCTTAATAGAAATTTGAAGGCGTACTTGAGAAAGGAAGATGGCTCCTTTACTTTATGCATTTTCATCAAGTCAATTGAATTGTGTACTTCTTTGTTGGTTAGAAATGGGCCACAAAGTATTCATGGGCCTTGTTTCTAAGGCAATCCAAGAAGCCATGAGGATAAATGAAGCAATGGATAAACAAGTATAATTAATAATAAGGCTTGAATGATATGTCAACTATGTCCTCGTGTCCACCTCGAACGGCGGAAGATACAAAGATCTGCCTTGCTTCGTCTATGGGATTGAAAGGAGATGTTGTTCCAGATCAATGATCTCATGGGGAAGTTTCTTGTCACTACACGCGACGGCATACAGTATATAGCCGGGAATCTGTCAAAAGATCTTTGATAGTCGCATCGACACAAGGTCCCGCATTAGAGTATGCAACATTAGTAACTCCACGGACGCTACCGCCCCGTAAAGGAAGCTTTTCGCAATCTCGGTCTCTGCCCCTCGCCTTGAATCAACACTTTTTGTCTTGCTACACTGGCAGATATCAAGCTGCATCTGATCATCATCCAGGGCATGGTTGCCTAGCGATGCAAATACGATGAGTGACTGATTCTGTGTATGTATTGGACTTAGGTCGAGAATGGTAATGGCTTGCCCAATGAACTCAGAACAGATATCGCCGCCTCCATTGGCCGTTCTCGGCGTGGATCACACATCATATCTGAGCTAAGGTTCGGGTTAGATTTACTTCAGAGCTCTCGACTGTATTGCCACAGTTCCTCTATTCCACGAAGTTACACGTGCATGCTCTCAGGTGTGCCAGGCCTCGATCAACTTGTCGTCCACTGTAGCATTGATAGATCCTCGCAAGTGTCAGAGATCAGCAATGAGAACTCCTTGATAAGGTTTTAAAGAACGATTGCTTGGCGAATAAAAAGTTCTGAGGACAATGTAAGAAAGCTGGCAACCAGGTTGCCCATTAACAGTGCGTTTTGACCATATCAACCAGAAGTTCGTAGGCTTCAGCGTTTCATACCTTTGGAGATATCCACAATTGAGAATTCAAGACCCCCCAAAGGCATATGTATGGGCATGCTGGTGGCACAATATCCTTGGAGGCCCTCGCTTGTCATAAGTCCTGATGGACAGAGAAAAGATATCCCAACTTCTGCAACACGTACGAATTCAGTGCCGCTGGTTACTAGAATAACGAAGAGTTTTTTCGAGTACGACCGTGAAATTACCTGAGGCTTCTAATCTGTGATTCTAAGTCTTCCGCGTGAGCCGTTGAGTCGACAAGGCATTAAGGGGCGGAGTCCCACCAGAATTGAGACAGAACAGAACGGGAGGTTCGTAACAAGCAAAGGAAAGGTACTTATTCGTATCCGACACAGATAGCAGTGTAGATATGGGGCTTTTCAAGCAAAGAGCTAATCACTTCGAGGGTACAGTACCATGTTCCGCAGCTGCCGTCAATCGAGTTTTCAAGTTATCACTAAAATTGACTCCGCAATCAATATTGATCTCACCCTCCATGAGAAGGCTTCCATCATTTGTAGTCCCTTCTCTCCCGCCTCGGCTTCCAATACCAGTGATTATTCTAGGGAGACAGGATCAGAGCCGGAAGGTGATCGCATCGGTTGAGACTGAAATTCTGCCAATGCAGGAGGTTGTCATGACGCATATTGTAGCGAGAAATCCCACACTTTCTGACTCGATGCTAGGATACCTCAATGTCCCGCTTCAAGCACGAGGTCCGCAAACTCGTGACTGTCCTACTGCGTATCAGACGCCAGGACGATTCCCATTTGCAAGTTATATGTGCCACCGATTAGTTGTCGATATAGGGTCGTTTTAGTGGGAGATAGAGGAGGTTCGCCGTCGTCAGGCGCGAGAAATGAGTAGCTGGACTGGGTTAGCAATGTGTGATCCAAATCTATCTAGAAAACGTGAAGTGTCTGATGAATATAGGCTTGCCTGTCTTTCTGTATTACGAATCCCACGAAAAACCTGACCTCTGCTAGGTCTTCGCAGTTCCACCTTGTTGTTATCTCCTTGAATATGATTCGGAAAACATGACCTTTTTTAGCGTTGAGACTTCGGTCAAGCTTTGCAGAGGTGGATATGTAGAGCCGCAGTACTGACGTCTCCTTTCTTTACGGCCGAGAAAAGACCCGGAACACACTCGGGTCAATGTGATGTTCGAGGAGGGATCTCCGGATTCCACTATATAGGCGTCCTCCCTCGCGCTCAGTATTGTTGTCGTATTCCTGGTCAGTGTGCAAGCTTTGAGGTTCTTTAAATCGCCTTTGCAGGCAGATCTGTATGTTCGCTATGTTCGCAAGTTAACAAGCGGTTTCGAGCTTCCAAGTGACTACGAAATCTGTAGAGGCATTGTTATAGGAGAAGCAACCCCTAAAGCTTCTCTGATTAGTAGAGCAGCCTCACCTAGTAGCACCTCCACTCCACTCCACTCCACTCCACTCCACTCCACTCCACTCCATTCCACCCCACCCCACCCCACCCTACCCCGCCCTATTCCACTCCACTCCACTCGACTCGACTCTGTCTCACTCCACTTTACCGTCAATACACAATACCACTCGCCTTCATTCTAGCAATATTCCCACGAGCTTCTAGCGAAAGGCCTCCCACATCTTCTTCTCTAGAAGTGACTCAAAAATGGGCTTGAGATATGGTGACCCATTCGACCTATGATGTCATCGGCTGGGTCGGAGCCTAAGCTGATGACCTCTCACCCGACCGCCTTTCCAACAACCAAAATTGGTCCAGCAGACTGCATCTCTGCAGCTCCACAGAACGCAGCCTTTCCTCCACGCATGGAGCAGGTCGATCCCTAAATAGGGCCTCTACGGATTATGGCGAGTCAAGGATACGTACGTATCCAGGTCGTGGGACGAATGGGCTGGTCTAGGGCCCGGACTGATGACCACCTTAGCTCTAGGCAGACATCTTCGAGTACAGAAGCTCTAGGCAGGCATTCTCGAGTAAAGTACAAAGGGCGCTGTTACTGTTGTATCATACCCAACTTTTCATCTCCTCCAAGGTCCACTCTCGAACTACAACCACAATCAGGATCTTCTATCTTGCCTATCTTCCACTGATCCGAGAGCAACTCCGGTAGAGCTCCATGAATCCTAGTCCTCCACCGGGCCAAGACCTCGGTAGATTAATTGATAGGCATATTAGTAGCAGGATCCAAGAGTACGAGGCAATACAGTCACAATGGGACCATCCTCATTATCGAGTCCGACCTTGGTCGCCTCAAGAAAAATTAGATAAAGCATTGGAGATGGTAAACATCGTGCTTGCGTTGAGGGGGAACGGTCGCAGTACTTCGATTCCTGTCCCCGAACTTCGTTGGAGCCGGCGTTCGGGCACCTACGTCAGGACGGGAACGAAAGAGGAACATGTGCAATACTCACCTGCAGAGAGAAATGCAATCCAAATTTTCGTTAACAGAGAATTGCCGAAAGCCATTGAAAGATTGAATCATCAACGTACACTGGAACAACGAAGATTGGATCGTCTTCAAGGACTGCAGGGACCTCACTTAATGCGTAGGAGGATGCGACCAAGTACCAGGCACCAGAGGAATCAACCAGGTACCTGATTACGAGCAACACTACATATGTGAGTGGGAATGGTTGGAGTAATGCGGATACTAGACTTGATACTGGATTTGGTTCTCAGACCAATGTCCAGGTTGCGAACTATTGGAGTAATGCAGGTAACATACTTGATACTGCATATGGTGTCAGGACAAGCGTCTAGGATGCTGATGTTCGGTATTGGTGGTAATATGCCGAGAGTCTGTTGCATACTTGGAACGGACTATTTTGCTTGGAGGGGCTTGTTTATTCCTATCGTTTTGGTGTTTGGTCGGAGTTCCAATTTCTGTGCTTTATAGATTGCGTTGAATTTGGCTTGAATTGCTTGGAGTCGCATTCTTCTTTCTGTATTTCTACGGCGTCAGCGCCAGATACATTCGTAGACCAACTATAGCCCTGGATCGAAGACCGTATCCGACCACTCTATCTCGACCTTGTAGATGCCCATCGCGGTGATAGTCCATAGGAGTACTCATGCCCTATCAACTTTCAGCGTGAAATTGCCATCGCCGAGTGCAGCGCTCAGGTATACCTTCCAAACTCGAAACTCCAATCCTGCGAGCAGAGTCTGAAGTCACTAAGAACAAGAGGAATAGAGGAACTGTGGCAATACAGTCGAGAGCTCTGAAGTAAATCTAACCCGAACCTTAGCTCAG
>Ga0115853_100332_pt1 | contig 14741 bp, 15 predicted proteins | sample InSIn5gowninarea_FD_83867 | JGI IMG/M metagenome (GOLD analysis project Ga0115853, IMG submission 83867)
TATATATATATATATATTTATATATATATATATATATATATATATATATATATATATATATATATATATATATATATATATATATATATATATATATATATATATATATATATATATATATATATAGATAGATAGAGAGAGAGAGAGAGAGAGAGAAGGGGAGAGAGATAAATAGATATGGAGAGAGTGTGTGCATGTTTGGGGGTGAAATAGAGAGAGTGAATAAGAAAAAGACCCATAAATAAAAAAATAGATATTATATGGTATTATATAACCTGCCCGGATCCATCTTAACCCCGGATCTATCAAGCACTGAGAGGGATCAAATTTCTCGAGGTGCACACCTTTCTCAAGTTTTACACTAAAAAAAGAGGTTTTCACCTTGACAGATTGGATCCCTCTCGGTGCTTGATAGATCTGGGGTTAATATGGATCTAGGTTGGTTATATATATTTGAAGTTTTTATGAGGAAAATCATACTTGAATATCTTGTATAATTGTAGCATAATTGCATGTATTTGATGTATGGTTTTGTATAAATTATAAACATATATTTTTCATGAAACTTATTTTTTCACATCAATACCAAATCATGGAGTGTTTAACATAGGGTTTAAGGGGTGAGACAATGCTCTTGTAGGATTCAAGGTAATGTCTTGAAAGCTCAACAACCTTTCATACAACATAGACAACATTGTGCCTACCAAGTTTCAAACCCCATATTCACATTCAACAAGTTGTGTGCACACGTAGGCATTCACATGCCTATTAAGAGGAATCCTAACCATCACAGGGCCATCATGGAACTCCAACATTGACATATGGTACCAACAAGACTAATAATGATCATCATTGTTACGAAATCAAACCATCTTTAGCAAATAAGAAAAGATTCTTGAAGTTTCATGTATTCCTATGTAAATTATGTCTAATAACTTAGGTGGTGGGAAATTCCATTAAAAAAAATTCCAATAAGAAAAATACATCATTTTTGTATTAATATTAATGCAAATATCTAATTTACATCATCTAACATATACTAAATTTTCTTTACCTAAATGATATGATATTGTAATATGTTCAACATCTAATGTTCGGGAAATATCAAAATCCCCATAGGATTCAAAATAATTTCATAAGAGTCTAGTACTTCTATCTTCATAATGTATGTCCAAAGTAGATAAATAACATGGTATCCGTGTCAAAAACTAGTATCCTAATTTCAATGGATATTACCCTAATAATAAAAAATGTAGATATGCATGAAAAGTTAAGTCTTCAACTAAAGGAAATGTGTCCTCTACTAATCACTCAACACTTCTCCTTGTAGGTATTCTTCATAATGTATTCAACCCAGCTATAAGACCATTCCCATTTTGGATAATCTATCAATATTTTAATCTAATTCCCTATGAATGTGATCAAAGAGTATAACCCTGAAGGTTCTAATCAGCTCCATAACTCTAATAGTCCATTGATGCAGTAAATAAGTGTTTAAGGAAGTATAACCTTTCAACCAATCTATAACAACTTTTGAATCCCCTATCACTTGTAAGTTTAGATTGCTAAAGTGACATAATTAAAATTACTAACATAAATGACTAACTTGTACTATCGTATGACTTGTTAAGTAGTCATATTTATGTTATTAGACTAAATTAGTCATTCATGTTAGTCATTTTGAGTTGTATTACTTATTAGCTAGTCATATATTTTAACCCAAGACTAAATAAGTTGTTTATGTTAGTCATTTTTGGTTAATCACTTAATATTGCTCATTTTTGGTAGTATTTCACTTGGAAAAGCTACAGTGACTAACTTTTTTAGTCACTTAGTCACTAATTTCATCATTTTCTACTAGTGCATAAAACTTTAACAAACCATCAGCCCTTCATAAATTCTTTTGTACAATCAAATCAATTAACTAATCTCATCAAAGTTTATAAGCCATATCAATACTAATATCAAAAGTTATCAATATCTCAGAATCAATTCTTTGAACTAGATGACAAGTATGGATTTGATCAAGTCATGACATCATTTATTATCATGCCAACATGTTTTCATAAACCACACAATATCAATCAATTCATTCCCATAACACAAGTCATAGGAAGTCACTATTCTCATATATCAAGGCAAATCATCGTTCGTCAAGTCAAAACATTAGACATCATGTCAACATCCAAGTTAGCTATCATAGTAACATCTATAGTCGAAGATATATCTCAATCATTGAGTCAAAGACTTAGGTATCATTAAACATCATACAACTCATACATATATATCAATCATCAAAATCATGTTAAACTCTTATATAACACACTTCCAACACAATGAGATATCTATATGTATGTCATGGTCACCTACAAACATTCAAACTTCCTTGTTTTCAAATCTTTCGGATATCTACTACTTGTCTGTGGAACTGACATCCTTCAAGTGAACATCTTGATTCAGAGTTCAGACAATTTCAGAAATCTTCTAATGATGGTCAACAGTGGTCAAAACTATGGTCACTCCCTTCAAATTAGTAGGGAGCGACTTTGGCTATCTGGGTGCTACCTGGGCCTTAGCGTGTGTGTGTCAAGGGACGGATATTCCCAGTTCTATGCCTGTGATTGGAGCATAAACTATAATTTATCTACAGGCTTCACATTTGAGACCTTGTTTCAGATGAATAATGTCATATGCACATAAATTATATTTCAACAGTACAAAATGCAAATAGTAATAAGAGTAATAATCTTGAGAAGAGATTCTCCTCTAATTGGGAATCTACTTCATTTGACATCTTTCATGTCATCAACCTATATTTACTAGAGTCATGCAAGAACATATCTATTAGATCATAAAATTAGACATATATCCATTATGGTCATATTATACTCACGTCAACTACTTCACCATTACATCATGACATCATTCATTAAAGGTTAGATTCACATGCTAGAAAAAACGGATAGGTGTAACATACTTCAAATATCATAAACATAATATCACTTTTATCAATTCAATCCATCGGTTTAGGCCATTTGGTTTTACCATATGCCATAATTAATATCAAAGACATGACCATGATTAATAAGAAATCTATAGTATCAATCTCATAGTTCTATCATCAAGGTTATCATAGGACCAAGTCAGGTCATTCAATAAAACTTTGCCAAAAACAACAAGAGTGTCAACATACTTTCATCGTATTTATCACAAGCATTATCAGTATCAATGGGGTAGCATTCCATAAGAGATCCATCATGTCTTATGCATGTCAAGTGTCAAGAGTATCATTTACTAGAGTCAAGGTACTAGCCTTCTTTATAGAAATAAGATCTCTATGAATAACATATGTTAGCTAAACATCAAGTCATGCCACTATATCCAAGATCATCAATGAGTAACCTCGTAGAATCAAGAAGATCAAGATGATCAAAATATTCAATACAAGGTGAACCATTTCATAATAGGAAACATAAATCCAAATCTCTTTCATATGCAAGCATGAACCATTTGCAAGGGAGACATTCTCAACATACCATAAGGCTTACCTAGTCATCCAATGTTATAGCTGAAACATAGCATTTAAAAAATATACCCTTCATACCTTGTAGTGTTCAAATACCTGTGCTCCTTCTCATATGAAGCTTGTAGTGCTTATCACATTTTCATAAAGTGCCTCTTTACCTCTTTCTAGATCTAGCTTTTCTTTCCTGCATCTCAAATGATCCTCAAAAGAGATTCACTTATCACATCTCATCAAGGAGGTTAGATATATAAATATACTCAAATATACATGTGGGAAGTATAATAAATGATAAAAAAATAATCATAATAATTAGATTCATAAGTCTAACTAAGAGTAAAGACACAAATAAACAACATAAGTCAAGGGGTACTTATCTTCAATAAGAGGTGATTCTCTCCCTCTTCAACCAACCTTCAATATCCATCACTATCCATAGTCCACATAAGTATGTTTCCTTCAATCAACTTTGTCAACAACCATCCATGTAGGGCTTCATCAAATCCATCCCAAGTTCTTGAGCATCTTTACATAGACCATGCTAGAGTTTCATACATCAAATATCAAGTCTTTTCCATAAACTGGGGTTTTCTATTGAACCATAACCATCAAATCCTTATGCACTAACTACCTAGGGTTTCCTTCATACCCTAGCATTCATTTAGGTCTCCACCATCCTCTTCTTTCTTCCATCCAAAGTGTCTCCATGGGGGTGATCTCCATGGTTTGTCTTCAGCCCAGCTCTGATACCATGTTAATTTTTCATAGGGCTATATTTTTCTCTTCTTTGATAATTGCATTTATTCATCAATACATTAATTTCACTCCATAGCATCATAACATTATACATATTTACATCATTATTCATTAGCATATGACACTATGTAAAAAGAACAATAACATCATCATTAATGCAGTGGAACATAAAGGAAGAAGAGAAGAAATGCATGTACACATAGAGACACCAGGATTGGTCGGAGACCAGGGAAAAACCCACTATGTGGAAAACCTTTGCAAATATTCTTCTAATAGATTGTCATCAAATAATTCAACAAAAGATAGTACAATGATCCATATCTTCATAACAACTAGAATATCCATGAAATGAATCTTAAACATCATAACTCGGATTTAGATAACTGTGATAAATTGTCACTACCTGTAGCTTGTTGCCGAACACTTCTGTCACTGAGTGAAATCTTCAGAATACTAAAATATCATCTAGGAGTATCAGTCATAGGGAGGAGTTATGAGATTGACTATGACAAATATTTCCACTCCCTATGAACTGCAAGATAACGATGATGGAAGCTCGGTCACTCCCATACCATTATGTGCGAGCGACCGGGGACCAAACTGACCAAGACTCTTGATCGCTCTCATGTAGAACCTGTTCCAGTGACCAAGGATCCAAAGTCGTTCTCATGACCACTTTGCACCAATGAATTTGAATTAGAAAACCTAATTCAATGTGATCTTCGTCTTGAAGTTTCATACCCTTGAGCGAGCTTCCTTCATCAAACCTGTGAGAGCCAAGGAAATATAGAAGAGGAGAATAGAGATTTTAGTGTGTGTCCAAATGAGCTTGAGGTATCTTCTATTTATAGGTTTCCATGAGGGCCCACTTTACCTGTCCATTGGTAAATGTGCATAGGGCCAACCTAATCCAAAATATATGTATGAATAAAATATTTCATAACTCACTTTTCGCTTGTCCAAATGAGGTAATATTTAGGTAGATTTTGGTCCTCTCGGAAAGAGGAATCTGATGCTATCATCATATCCATCAAATGAGTAGTTCATAATGGAATTTGGCCACAGTTGCATATTTTTAATAGTGATGAGTTAGGACATGAATTATGGGCAGAGGCGGTGGCAACTGCATGTTACCTAGTTAATAGATCACCTTCATTAATGTTGGAGGATAAGACTCCACATGAGGTATGGAATGGTAAGAAATCCTCTCTTTCACATCTATGGTATTTGGTTGTGATGAATATGTACATGTTCCAAAGGAGAAAAGAACCAAGTTGGATAGTAAATATGAAATTTTCATCTTTATTGGGTATAAGGATGGTTTAAAAGGTTATAAGCTTTGGAACACAGAAACAAGGAAGGTTGTGTACAACCAAGATGTGGTGTTTAGAGAGGTGAAAGACGTTATTAAAAATGAATTCCTACCAAAGGAACATGAGAAGATAGAGTTTGAGCTAAAGGAGGAAGAATCAGACTCTACAACAGAACACGAATAAGAAGAGGAAGAGCCACAAAATCCAGTGTCGAGAAGATCAGATCGAGAAAGAAGGAAACCAGAAAGGTATAGTCCATTTTCTTTTTGTTCAAATTTTTCTTTATCGATTACTAATGATGATCCCAAAACTGTTAGGGAGGTAGTGGATTCAGAGGATGGAAAACTCTGGAAGGAGGCCATGGTTGATGAAATGACATCTTTGGACAAAAATGAGGATTGGGATTTGGTGGAGTTGTTGGCTGGAAGGAAACCCATTGGCAGAAAATGGGTGTTTAAGATTAATATGAATGTAGAAGCCAAGGTTGAGAAATAAAAAAATTGGTTGGTGGTGAAAGTTTATTCCCAGCTGTTGAGAATTGATTTTGGTGATATTTGTTGTCTTATTTACAAGTTAGCTTCTATTAAAATACTTTTATCTATTGTTGCTACTTTTGATCTTGAGGTAGAATAGATGGATGTGAAGACAACATTTCTTCACAGAGATCTGGAGGAAGAGATATACATGAAGCGACCTGAAGGCTTTGCAATGAAGGGTAAGAAAGAACTAGTATGTAGGTTAAAAAAATTCTTTGCATGGGTTAAGACAGTCACCAAGGATGTGGTATCAAAAATTTGATACATATATATGGGGACTTGGCTTCACCAAAATAAAAGCAAATCACTGTGTGTATTTTGAATTAATTGGTGACTATGTTATTTATTTGGTCATGTATGTGGATGATATGTTGTTGATTGGAAATGTCATAGAAATTATCCAGGATTTGAAGACCCAATTGTGCTCCAAATTCGACATGAAGCATATTGGTATTGTAAACTATATTTTGGGCATGGAAATTAAATGAGATCAGGAAAAAATGAAGCTCTGGTTAAACAAGAGGAAATATGTCGAAACAATATTGCAAAGGTTTAATAAGCAGGATAGTAAACTAGTGAAGGTTCCTATTCTTGTAAGTGTAAAGTTGTCTATTGAACAGTGTCCCAAGACTTAAGAAGAGGAAGATGACATGTCCCATGTTCCGTATGCAAGTGTATTCAGTAGCCTGATGTATGAAATGGTATGTACTAGACTGGACATTTCACACGTAGTGGGAGTATTGAGAAAGTTTATGTCAAAACCAGGGAAGGAGCATTGGACATCAATGAATCGAGTCTTTAGGTATTTGTGTGGGACTAGTGTTTATGGTCTATAGTACCAAGGAAGACTAGGAATGGACAGATTTTTAGACATCCATGGATTTTTTGATGTAGATTGGGCAGTGAAAGATCACATCGAGCATCAACAACAAGTTCTCCAAATTTGAAAGGATAATGCCACTTTACATAGAGTATGAAGAGGAGGAAGAAAATGATCAAGAAACATCAAAAGAAGAGGATATACACCAGGACCCAACCCCAGAGGAAGAAGAAATGAATCAGACCATATCTTGTAAAGCATTGGCAATAATTACTACTCCTCAAACTCTCAAGATAGAAGGATATATCAAGAAGAAAAAGGTGCAAGAAGTGAAAGATCACATCGAGAAAGAAGAAATGAATCCAACCATATCTTGTAATTCATTGGTCAGAATTACCACTCCTCAAACTATCAAGATAGAAGGACATATCAAGAAGAAAAATGTTCAAGAAGTGAAAGATCACATCGAGCATCATGAAATGAATCTAACCATATCTTGTAAAGGATTGGAAGAAATTACCACTCCTCAAACTCTAAAGATAGAAGGACATATCAAGAAGAAAAAGGTTCAAGCAGTGAAAGATCACATCGAGCATCAGCAACAAGTTCTCCAACTTTTAAAGGATAACACCACTTTGGTGCAAAATCAAATGAAACAACAGGTAGATCAACATCGTAGTGAAAAATGTTTTGATGTAGGTGATTGGGTATTTTTACTGCTACATCTCAAGCAAGCTATTTATGAGAAGGAAATGTTGGCAATACTACATGCACTTAAGAAATGGCGACCTAACTGAATGGGAAGACACTTCAAGGTAAAAATGGATCATGATAGTCTTAAATACTTTTTAGAACAACTATTATCTTTAGAAGAACATAAAAAATGTGTCACAAATATGTTGGGTTATGACTTTGACATCATCTATAGAAAATGGAAGCAAAATTTTTTTGCAGATGCACTCTCAAGAAAGGATGAGGATGTGGAAGCATTGTTTTGTGCTATTTCTATTATCCAACCAGATTAGATAAACAAAGAAAGGGATGAATGGAAGAAGGATGAAGAAGTATGGCCACTTATTCAAAAGTTGCAAAAGATCCCAATTCAAACAATATTGCCAGAAATTGAAGAGGAAGGAAAAATCATATGGGAACCTGGAGTAGTCACAGAAACAAGAACCTGACAGCTACGAAATCGATCAATTTCAAAGCATCTCATCAGGTGGAAGAACTTACCTATTGAAGATTTCACATGGAAGGACAAGAATTTTATACAAAAGCATCAAGAACTACTCAAGCGTTGAGGACAACACTTTTTGAAGGAGAGGGGGATGTTAGGCCCCTATACTACTAGTGTAACCCCTTATTGTTATTAGTACAACCCCCTTATTATATTGATGTACCCATGTAATCCCCATATTGTTACTATTGTGCCCCATAGAAGCCCACTATTGTTATTATTGTGCCCTTACATTATTATTGTTATGTCGGCTCTGATTATATTATGACCCCTTAGACTCCTATATATAGAAAGGAGGTCTTTTCATTTGTATCATGCAAGAATTGTTCATTTATGTAATGTAAAAGAGGTTTCCCCCTTGAAGAGGGTGAATTCTAAAGCATTCAACTATCTTTTCTATATTGTTGTGAGCTAGTTTCATAATACTCTACACACTTATGACCTTTAGTGCATTTGCTATCACAATTGTAACAAATCCCTTTTTCTCTTCTTTCTTCCAATTGTTGTGGTGTCACCCTTGTAGGTTGTGGAAGGCTAGGAGAAACAACACTTCAATTTTTATAGTTGTGAGGGGTAGAATTCCTTGTTTCCATAATTTTTCTTTCAACTTTTCTTGCCAACCTGAATTCCTTCTCCAATGAATCAGGTTCCCATTGATGAACCTCATGTTGAATGTTATCCTTTAAAGTCCCTATGTAGAAATCAATCCTCTGCTTCTTTGGAATATCATTTTCCCTTATACTCAATTTTTGAAAGTCCTCAATGTGCTCTGCCATTGAACACTTTTGTTTGAGATTTATCAATTGGCTAAAGAAGGTGTTTCTCTTTGTATCCTCGTAATGTGTTATCATTTCCTCCGTGAAAATTGACCACGTGACAAGTGGTTTACGAGAATAAAGCCCTTTATACCATAAAAATTGATTTGGTTCTAAATAATTAGATGTAATATATACCTTTTGTAACTGTGGTACACTATGTAGATCAAAATATTTCTCCATCTGTAGTATGCAATTTACCGGATCCTTGCCACCAAACTTCCTCATCTCGCTTTTTCTTGATTTTAGGAACTCAATCTTGAAACGCCTGTAACTCTGTAATTTCAAATCTTCTAGTTTTGAAATAATGACCTAAAGTAGTCCTCTATGTCCTCTTTCCAATGCCATCAATATGATAGAAATTGGATTCTCCAAGAAAGAGTTATGCACATTCTCCCAAGATGACTTGATTATACACCTTTTCAGAATAGAAAACTTGTATGACGTGCCACGTGTCACTGTTTTGACTTTCAGATCTGAAAAATACACAAAACATACTAAAATCTGTCCTCTTTCTATAACATCTTACGAAATTTCAATCTGATGCTCAGAGAGAATGTTATGATGATTTTCCCAAGGTCACCTGTTTAAGATGTAATTCGGGAGTTTGCAAAAACCCTAACTTCCTCAGATCATATATATGAAAATGTAGCGAGACAAGATCTAAAATTCAGACCCAAGGTTCATATCGATCTCTTCTGAAATGGGTGTTTGTGGTATATTCTAAAACTTTGTAGCAAAAATGTTATAGCAAAAATTCCATGATGACCTGTTTTAGATGAAATTCTGGAGCTTGCAAAAAGTATAATTTCCTTAGATCATATCTCCAAAAATATAGCGAAACAAGATCATAAATTTGGACTCGAGGTTCAACGAGATTTCTCATCAAATGGGTTTTATTTTTAGCTTCTGAAACATCGCAAAAATAAAGTTATTGTGAAAATTCCATGATACCCTGTTTGGAGCAGCGAAAACCCTAGAATCCAAAGTTGTGATACCAAATTTTATGAAACCAGCTCACAAAAAGATATAAAAGATAGATCAATGCCTTAGAAATAAGCCTCTTCGATGGGGTAACCTCCTTTACATTACACAAATGAAAAATTCTTGGATGATACAAATGACAAGACCTCCTTTCTATATATAGGAGTCTAAGGGGTCATAAAATAATCAGAGCTGACAAAACAATAATACTATAAGGGCACAATAATAACAATAGTGGGCTTCTATGGGGCACAATAATAACAATATGGGGAATACATGGGCACAACAATATAATAAGGGGGTTGTACTAATAACAATAAGGGGTTACACTAGTAATATAGGGACCTAACAATCATGCCCTTTTTTCGAAGACTTATTTTTTGACTTTAAATTTTCTAATGTATTAAATGTGGATAATTATTTTCTAAATTTAACAATTTTTGAAGTAGTCGTCTTCTACATATTTTTCTTTTTTCTTTCCATTTTTTTTTTGTAGTGAGATCTTCATTTTTTTGCATAGATAAAAAAAAAGGTTGATATTTTCAAGTTTCAATCTTCTATATATTTATATATCATTAATTAATATTTAAATGCACATCAAATAATTGTCTCTAAAAAAATAATATTTTTTAATAGTTGACATAAAATTATACATTTTGAGACATTTTTGCTAAAAATGGCATGTCAAATAAACAAATTTAATAGGAAAAAATTAACAAAAAATTGTTAAAAATAGATTTTTTTTATGAATTTCATGTCAAATAATAATAATCATCACAATTTTTCTTTTCCAAAAAATAATGATTCACATAAAAATTAAAGGGAAAATCACATAATACAAATATTAAAGATATAACAACAATAACTGAATACTTATTCTTCTCATAAAATATCAAAGTCGAAACATTACAAGTATAACTAATGAATAGTTACAAAAAATGAGCTGGATTTCCAAGCATAACTTAAATTTAATCAATAATATCACGTAATCCATACTCTTCATCTTCTAGAGTTCCATCATTCTCTTCTTCCATAATCTTTTTTACTTCAGTTTGGTCATTTTCCTCTTCTGGTGGATCTTTGATGTCTGCGAATCTCCCAATGTATTCCTTTTCAATCATTCCATCTAATGGTGGTTGAGGTTCCTTTTCCTTTTTTTGCACACGTGATTCATTAAAATCCCCTTTCCTCAAACCAACTTCTTGCATTGCATCTAGAAGAAATTGAAGAGCATTAATTCTTTGCTAAATAAATTTGCACTGTACTGGGTCTTTTTCAATGGTAGTGCAATTTCTTCCTTTTTGTAGGCAACATACTACTATTGTACCCAATCATCAAGTACAAAATAAATAATGAAGTAAATTACTATAAACACATAATTTTTTATTTTATTTTATTGAAATTCAATTTTATATAATAAAACTTACTTGAGCTTGAGAATAAATCCAAAACCCAATCTCCTTCTTTAAACATAAATCTATAAGATAGTTAATCAATGACTGTGGTTTTTGATAAATGTTAACTATCTCTCCTTTTTCTTCTTTAACTTCATATGTTATTTTTCTTACAAATATCATGAACCAATACTTGGCTATGACTATTTCCATCTATGTTAGATTTCAAGCTTCTGTGGTGGTTTTCTGGAGTAGCATGATCTGGATTATCCATAGTATTGTCTTTATTCTGTCGATATTTCAAACCCCAAAGGAGGTCCATCGTCAGGACTAAGATAGAATATGAATGATAGTTCACCCGAATTAGAAGTATAGACTTATAGCTATCATCTTTTGTCTAACTTTCAACATGGATGAACTCACAATCACTTATAATTGGTTGATCTCCACAGTTAATAGGATTTAACTTGTTCCTATAACATGAAATTGTAAAAGTTCAATTAGGTTGTACGTAAATGATTTGTTTTAACATTAGTCAAACATACAATTTCAACTTATTACCATATAAGTTGCATCATTGAGTTTGTTTTTCCCTTGAATCTTGTCCATGCATTGGAAATTGTGTGTCTGAATGAAATGTCACAAATATCCATAATAGTTATGTTGTGACTTATACAAATACCGCAACCACTTTACTAAGAGATTGATAAATATAAGGTTCACTATCATATTCAATGCTTGGGATATTGAAACCATGAGGAATATCTGTAATAACTAGAGAAGAATCACTTTTAGGTATAAGTTTTGTAATGTCTTCACAATAACCTTATATTATTTGATATAGGATAGTCTCGAGCCCATTCCAAATGAAATGAGTAATACTAGGATTAAGTTCAACATTACTAAGATGTTGCTTTCTTAGTATTTTCATCTTAATTTTTCCAATAAAACTGATGAAACTATCTGGTGCTCCAATTGCATCCTTCTTCATATTTAATGAAATAAAAAAATATATGTATAAGTTAAAAAATAAAAATAGTATACACTTGAATAAAAAATAATATATAAATCAACATACCTTTTTAAATAAAAGATAAAAATATTTTAGTGTCGATGTAGAACTTGAATTTGGGTAGTTGCGTACAACCTCATCCCAACTATCTTCATTCAACAATTTAACCATTTGTTCTTTTATTCTCATGTAAACCTTCTGACTAAATAAATAAAGTAAAAAAAGATAATATAATGATATGTATAAAAAATACTACCAACAACAATATGTTATATTTAAAAGAAACGTATAATTTAGAAATAAATAAAAATAATTCAACAAACTTACTTTTGAAATTCCTCACACATTTCGTCCAATGATAATTCCGCTGACTTTACACGAGATAATATTTTTTTGACAATATTTTCATCCTTCACCCCTTTTAATGCTCTCCAAGGTGTGATAGTCATATATTCTAGAAGGAGCTTCATTTCAGGACTTGATTTACTGCTGCTACATATCAATGGTTTAGGATTTTTGACCTTTTGGTTTTTTGTGCCAATGTTCTCCCACATGTCAAAAATATAATTAATCAATTCCCATATCTCTCCAGTTCTAAGTTCCAACTGGAAAATGATATACCTACCTCTGAATATTTCAGAATTTACTTTGTCACCTTTCGAATTGATTTTTTCCTCAATTTGATAACCTATTTCCATACAACATTCCTTCCAAAAGCCTAAACTACCTTTTGTCTTATCCCCACCATAGTTTTCTTCAAATTAATTATGAATAAATCTAACCTTTTGGATGAAATTCATAGACATCCTATACTCATTATCTATATTATGATCCCATGCCAATAACTTTTCTTATGTGTTTGTTAATCTAGAATAAATAATACATTTCGTTGTTTCAAAACGTGGGTTATTGAGATTTTCCTCCATCAATTTCCTTTGAGCTTCTATAAAATGGTTCCCCCCAAGTACATAATATTTATATTGAGAAAATTTTAACTTATCAAATGCTTCTTTGTTGGGAACTTGAATTGGATCAACAAGAAGCACATAATCAACCACATGAGCATATGGATTGTACCTCATCAATGTTTCCAAGTTGTGAACGTTCAAGTGGTGTGGATTTCTAATTTGATATTTAAATTGTCCTTCATTTGGCTCATATATTTGGCTGACATTAAGTTGAAATCTATGACCAACCTCAATTAAGTTTGTCTTCGTCAACTGATGTCGAATGGACTTTTGTTTTGTTTTAATAATTCCATCCTCTAAATCAACTCTTGGTGTAATGATTTCCCTGCTTCCTTTTGCGTTTTCACTAGGATCTTCACTGTTTCCCATGATTTTTCATAATGATCAACTTTTAATTTCTTCCTCCTATCAATTATCATATTTTCTTCTACATAAGAAATCTCCTCATCATTAACTAGAAGGGAGACATTCTTGGGAATTTTTTCATTTGGTCTTTTATGGTTCTTCTCTTTTATAACATTAATTCTAATCTCATCCTCCATATTGGCAACATATTCTTCAGCTTCAACTTCTAATTCCTCATATTTAAAAGTAACATGTCAGGCTTTTCAAGATTTATCCACTATAGGTGTTCTTTGTTGAACCCTTGTATTTAGTCTTGTAGCATCATGAAGTACATTTTTTTGCTTGTTTGTCATATTGTCTTCTGACCCTCAGTAGAAACTACCAATAACATTCATAATATCTTGCTCTATAAAATAAATTCCTCCCAACTTAATTGAAAGACCCTCAGTAAAATTCTGTGAAACAAAATATAATATCTCATTAATAACTAAGTTATAAAAAATATAACAATACAATTACAATAACGAAAAACACATAAATATAAATAAAAATACTTACGATATTTTCTGCAATGTTGTTTATGATTTGTTTACATATCCTTGTAGAAACATTCGCCATGTCATACATCGACAATGCAAACTGATATCTAATATTGTCACATGACATGGGTAGTTTTGTAAGTACATAAACAACTTAAGTATCCGACATCAAATGTATGTCTAGTACTTTTCCCAGCACCTCATAATTTCCACCATCGTAAATCATACCAGCATACAGATATATTTAGAGATCTTCTTCACCTTCTCTATCTTTCACAAACCATGCAAATTGTGTATTCTTCACTTGTGATTTCTTCCAATAAGAAACCAACTTAGTTTCCTTTAAGGAGTGACTTGCTAGATTTTTATTCATTAGCTCAGGCCAGGTTCATTCAACAATATTTTTTTGAGGGACCACCTCCAGCTTTAAATGATGTAACTATTATCTTTGGTCCAAAAAGATTCAGATAAACCTTCCTTGATATCATTTTCCAGCAAC
>Ga0115853_100334_pt1 | contig 14731 bp, 15 predicted proteins | sample InSIn5gowninarea_FD_83867 | JGI IMG/M metagenome (GOLD analysis project Ga0115853, IMG submission 83867)
CTGTTGCAACAGCGCAAGCAACGCTTCTATTTTTATAGGTTTTGATACAAAATCGTTCATTCCAGCAGCATAACACTCCCGCTGGTGTTCAACCTTTAAATTTACTGTGGAGTGTGTTGGCATTAACCGGCCTGAACGCGTTGCCGATAAATTTGACATGGGTAAGTTGCAAGGACGCAGGGTATTGGTTGTGATCAACAATAAAACAAGTTTAGGCTTATTGAGCGTTCAACTACAGCGATGGGACTTAGAAGTTATCAATACCGCCACAGCAGATACAGCCTTGAAAATGCTTGATGAAGGGTTAATGGTTGATGTGTTGATAGCAGACGCCGCCCTGCCCGACAATGGAGGAGAGAAATTGGCGGCGTGCATAAAAGCCGGCGGTAAGCATGTGCCTGTAATATTGTTAACTGTAGCCGGAAAAGAAAATGAAAGACACCGCAGCGACGCTTTTTCGGCCCTGTTAAGTAAACCTGTTAAACAGGAAGCACTGGCTACTACGCTATTGGCCGGGTTGGGCGTAACTACACACCAGGTACCAAAAACACCAAACCTTTTGCACAGGGATTTTTCTGCCCATCATCCGTTAAAGATTATTGTGGGCGAAGATAACAAGGTAAACCAGATGCTGATTATGAAAATACTTGAACGTTTAGGATATACACCCGCTTTGGCCGAAAATGGGAATGAGGTTATAAGTTTGCTGGACCAGCAACCGTATGATGTTATACTTATGGACCTTGAAATGCCCGGGATGGATGGCTTAACTGCCACACGTTATATACGAAAGAACTATAAGGTACAGCCTCGCATTATAGCAATGACAGCCAATGTATTGGTTGAACACCAGCGGGAGTGTTATGCTGCTGGAATGAACGATTTTGTATCAAAACCTATAAAAATAGAAGCGTTGCTTGCGCTGTTGCAACAGGGCGTTGCGCAATTAAAAAGTTAAAGCGCTAAACCATTGTGTGCGTTAGTACCGGGTGTAAAAAAATTGCAGGCCGCATTAAACCAAATACCTTTGCAATGCTCTATTACAATAACACCGCAATTGCCATGATGGTGATAAAGTGATAGTATAGTTTTTAGGTTATAATTTAGTTTTGACCGCTCCGGGATTGCCGGGGCGGTTTTTTTGGTTAATTATATTACCTTTGGCATCCAAATGTCGGGATACGGAGAGGTGTCTGTCCATAGGACTCCTTCGGAGAGTGGTCGAAAGAGCACGCCTGGTCCATAGGACTCCTTCGGAGAAAGTGTGTATACGCCAAAAGTGTATCGAGGGTTCAAATCCCTCAACAATATAAAATAAGATGTATTACAGTTACATTTTAAAAAGTTTGAAAGACGGGAAGTATTATTATGGAAGTACGAATGATGTTGAGCGGCGTTTAATTAAGCATAATACGGGCCAAGTACGTTCAACAAAAGGGAGATACCCATTTGTAATACATTTTACGGAAGAGCATATAACCCGCGGCTCGGCATTCCGAAGAGAATTGTTTTATAAGTCTATAGACGGTTATAACTTTCTTAAGGAGCAAAAAATTATATAACGGAGAGGTGTCTGAGTGGTCGAAAGAGCACGCCTGGAAAGTGTGTATACGCCAAAAGTGTATCGAGGGTTCGAATCCCTCCCTCTCCGCAAAACAATAAATCCCTGTGAAAAGCTATCATTATTAACATGGCAACTATTAAAACAACCTATCTGGGCGGCTTGAGAACCGAGGCCACGCACATACAATCGGGTACTACGATCTTAACCGATGCCCCGGTTGACAATAAAGGCAAGGGAGAAGCTTTTTCACCAACTGACCTGTTGGCCGAGGCTTTGGCCTCGTGCATATTAACTACCATGGGCATAGCTGCCGATACCCATGGTATTGACATTAATAACGCCAGCGCCGAAGTAACTAAAATTATGGCCCCAAACCCACGCCGCGTGGCAGAAGTGATAGTGGTACTTCAGTTCCCTAAAAAATATACTGAAAAAGAAGTTAAAATACTTGAGCTTGCCGCAAACACGTGCCCTGTATACATCAGTTTGCATCCCGACGTGAAAAAAACTATTGATTTTGGCTGGTGACGCCAGAAGTAATTATCAGTAAAAAGAAAAGTTGCGGAAATTAATTCCCGATTTCCCCAATGGCTTCCTCAACTGATATGCCGCCGTGCGATTGGTCAAGAATGCACTCACCGTCTTTTATTAACAACAACTGAGGAGATTCGTGATGTACCTGAAACAGGTGAGCAACCTGGTTAGATATATCGCGGTAACGAATAAGGTCAAGAAAATAAAGAGGTATGTCGTCAGGAAATGCACCCCAGTCTAATTCAAAGCGTCGTTTAGCCATCATGCTAATGGAGCAGCGTGTGCTATGCTTAAAAATAAGGGTATAACCTTGTTTTTGCTTTATCTGATCAAGTTGTTCGTGCGATTCCAAATGCGTCCATTTCATATATTACAAAGATAGAAATGCGCAAATTGTTCTTAGTAATTGCAAAGTCATACAATGCGGCTTTGCACAATTGCGAGATGAATTTGTTATTATCTGCGACCGCCGCGGGGGTAAGTGCTATAAGCGGGGCATATCCTGTTTGAACATGACGACAAGGCTCCTATGGCTAAAACGAATAGCAGTACGTAGGCAATTTTTTTCATTAGCGGGATTTTTATAGTTATACGCAAATTATGTGCCCAAAGTTTTACCAAGCTCGGCCATTTTTATAGCAGTAACGGCAGCTTCTACACCTTTGTTACCATGTTTGCCACCTGCGCGGTCTAATGCCTGTTGCTGATTGTCGGGAGTAAGTACGCCAAAAATAACAGGCTTTGTATATTTTATGGCTACGTTGCTTAAGCCGTTGGCCACAGCATTGCAAATAAAATCAAAATGCCTGGTTTCGCCTTGTATAACACAACCCAGGCATATTACGGCATCAACGCCCGTAGTTTTTAGCACCATATCAGCAGCCGAGGTAAGTTCAAAACTTCCCGGCACCCAATACGAACGTACATTATCAGGCAGTGCGCCATTTTCAATCAAAGCGTCGTAAGCCCCTTTGTAAAGCGCTAGTGTAACTTCGGTATTCCACTCTGCAGCCACAATAGCAAAGGTAAACGGCGCTGCCGATGGTATTTGCGTCCCTGAAAAATCTGATAAATTTTTAAGCTGGGTAGCCATTTTGAATTCGGAATTACGATTTACGATTTTGGATTTAAAATTCCCCGATCGTAAATTTTATGTCTCTATTAGAAGCTCGGAGTCGTATTAAAATATATTCGAAATCGAACATCCGACATCCGCCATAAACTACAACTTCGCTTCCACACGCGCTATGTAAGCGTCAACGCTTTGCGCTTCCGTGCTGTTAGGATAATCCTTTTTTATGGTTTTATAGGCTTCCGCGGCCTCTGCGTTTTTATTAATAGCCTCATAAACAAGGCCCAGTTTTTTTAGATATAGTGGCGACAAAAACTCGTTATCTGCTTTATCCGCAGCCTTTTTAAAGTATGAGGCTGCATTTTCGTAATCTTTCAACTCCACGTAAGCATCGCCTGTGCCGCCCAGGGCTTGTGGCGCTATCATGCTGTCATCACCCCTGTAGTCACTCAAATGCTCTATTGCTTTGTTATATTCGCCTTTGTTCAGGTAAGCTATACCTAAATAATAGTTAGCCAGATTAGCCGCTTTAGTATTGCTGTATTCGCTGATAATTTTTTCAAACCCCGGGTAACCGGCATCTCCTTTAATGGCTTTGTCCCATTCCTTGTTACCCCACGACTCCTGGGCTATGCGCATTTGTGTTGATGCCTCTATTTCGCGGGGTGCCAAATATAATTTTTGGTAAAGCACATATACAGCTATCATTACCACAACAGCTGCTACTATAAACGTTAAACTTTTCTGATTCTCCCTCGTAAATTTACTTACCTGCCCCAAATTGCTCTCATTCAACGGCTTTTGGGCACTCTGCTGGGTTTTTGACATTGTTATTCTAAATTAAAGGTTGCAAAACTACATTTTTTAAAAGGGTTTAGCAATAGCATTTTATTTTAAGTGTCCGCCCCAATTTAAAGCCAATAAAAACTTAAAGCACGAGGGCATTTTGTTAAATTTGGCGTTTATGCATTTACAGCAGCTTTCTATTATCAATTTCAAAAATTACACAGAAGCCGAGCTACTGCTGAGCGATGGGGTAAATGCTTTTTTAGGCGATAACGGGGCGGGAAAAACTAACCTGCTAGATGCCATACATTACCTGGCGTTGTGCAAAAGCTACTTTAATCCTATTGACAGTCATCAAATAAAACAGGATACCGAATTTTTTATAGTAACCGGCGTGTTTAACCGCAGCGGGCAAAACGAAGCCATCGCGTGCTCGGTTAAACGCAATCAAAAAAAACAATTTAAACGCAATAAAAAGGATTATACGCGCCTGGCAGATCATATTGGCTTACTGCCACTGGTTATGGTTTCGCCAAACGATGCAGGCATTATTGTGGAGGGTAGCGAAGAACGGCGCAAGTTCATTGATAATGTAATATCGCAAACAGATAATAATTACCTCGACGAGTTAATAGCTTATAATAAGGTGTTAATAAACCGCAACGCGCTGTTAAAGGCTGCTGCGGATACGGGCAGATACGATCAAAGTTTGCTTGAGATATTTGATGAACAGCTGATTGCATCGGGAAGTAAAATATTTGAAAAACGAAAGGCGTTTATGCAGGCTTTTACGCCGGTATTTAACAGGCATTACAGCTTTTTAACCGACGAGGCCGAAAGCGTGGAGTTGGTTTATGAATCTCAGTTGCTGCAAACAGGCCTAGCCATATTACTGAAAAAAGCATCTGAGAAAGACAAAGTGCTTGAACGGACCACCTGTGGCATACATAAGGACGACCTTCTGTTTTACATTCATGGTATGCCGGTAAAAAAGTTCGGGTCGCAGGGGCAGCAAAAATCGTTTTTAATAGCTTTAAAATTAGCTCAATATACGTTGCTTTGTCAGCAAAAAGGCTTTAAGCCACTGTTGTTGTTAGATGATATTTTTGACAAACTGGATGATAAACGTGTTGGAAAGCTGATGCAAATGGTGTCAAACCATGATTTTGGACAAGTGTTTATTACGGATACCGGATATGACCGCGTTAAGCGGATATTTGAGGATATGCAGGTGCCGGTTAAATTGTTTAAAATAATAAAGGGCGAAGTACATGCGTAAAACAAATGACAAAAGTTTAAAAGACGCCCTTGAACAAATGCTGAGGGTTTACAAAATAAAGAGGCGCTTTGACGAAACCGCAGTTGTAGCGCATTGGCCCAATCTGGTTGGCAAAGCAGTAGCAAACAGAACAAAAGAACTGTACATACATCAAAAAAAACTTTTTCTGCGCATTGAATCGTCGGTAATAAAAAACGAATTGATGCTAATGCGTGAGCAAATCATAGGGAAAATAAATTCAGAAGCGGGGGATGAACTGGTAGATGATATTATCTTTCTTTAGATAACCGTAAGCCCGGGCGAACATACAACTCATCGCGTATGAGCGAGTAGCCAACTAAAGTAATTCCGGGTGTTAAAAAAGCCAGTTGAACTTCGGGCGGGTGGTGTATAAAAAACAGCATATGCACAAATATTATTACCGCTATAGCCAGTAAAAGGCGTAATATTTTAAATGCTGTCTTCATCATAACAAACTCTACAAATGCTATACCAGGTTTTAAAACCTGAATGTTTAGGGCCAAGTGTAAAGTTAAACCTTATTTAATTATAATACAAGTAAGTTGTATAAAAAGTTTTAAAAAAGCCATTTTATACATTTTACTAGTATGATAGTTCTATAAACAAATAAAATGTGCAACACATTTTACAGCCCATATTAAAAATGGCGCGTTGGTGCGCATCGCTTTTTTTTAAATAATTATGCTTTCTGTTTAATTTACATAGATTTGCATCTTTTTGAAAAAGAATGTTAAGTAAAGGCTCGTTGATTGATCTGTTGGGTCAGCCTCAAAAAATAGTTATTACAACCCACCATAAACCCGATGGCGACGCGCTTGGCTCATCATTAGGTTTATATAACTATTTAATACAACTGGGTCACCACGCGCGGGTTATCACTCCTAGTGATTATCCGGATTTTTTAACGTGGATGCCCGGTAACGAAAATGTTCTTATTTACACAGACCGCCGCCAAGAAGCGAATGCACTTATAGATACTGCGTCGCTTATTTTTTGCCTGGATTTTAACAGCCTCGACAGGATACATGAAATGAGCGAGGCTGTGCGCGCCAGCAATGCCTATAAAATAATGATAGACCATCATCTCGATCCGGCAGATTTTGATGATTACCGTCATTGGAACATCAACGCCTGTGCTACCGCGCAGTTAGTCTATGATTTTATAGCCAACGTTTTGCAGCACAAGCAGTATATAAATAAAGATGTTGCCACCAGTTTGTATACGGGTATAATGACAGACTCGGCATCATTTAAGCTACCCAACACAACATCTGATGTACATAGGGTGGTGGCAGAGCTTATTGACAGGGGAGCGGTTAACTGGCGTATACACGAACTGGTTTATAACAGCGCTTCCGAAAACAGGATACGCTTACTTGGCCATTGCCTTAGCAACTGTTTAGAGGTGCTTACGGAGTTTAATACGGCTATTATTGTACTGAAGAAGCAGGATTTAGCCGCTTTTGACGTGCAAACCGGCGACACAGAAGGCGTAGTAAATTATGCCCTGTCAATAACAAGCATACGGCTTGCGGCGTTCATAGTTGAACGGGAAAACGAGGTAAAGCTGTCGCTACGCTCAAAAGGGGAGTTTCCGGCCAACGAAATATGTAAACTGTATTTCAATGGAGGAGGGCACCGCAATGCAGCGGGGGGGCAATCAACGGACGCGATTGAACACGTTGTTGAACAGTTTAAACTAATATTACCTAAGTATAAAAAATTACTAATTCAATAAAAATGAAAAAAAACTTAATGTTTGTAGTGCTTGCGGCCATTGGCCTGGCAAGCTGTAACGGCGGATTTAAACAAGACCCGAGCGGTATACTATACAACTTACATAGCGAAAAAAGCAAAACAAAAATAAAAGAAGGCGACTTTATTGCAGCTTCTGTTGTCATTAAAAACGATGCCGATTCTGTATTTTTCAATTCGTACGATGGCGGCCAGTCACAATTCCTTATCGTGGAGAAGCCCCAATTTAAAGGCGACATGATGGATGGCCTTAAATTGGTAGGCGAAGGTGACAGTGTGAGCTTTAAAATGGTTGCCGATAGTGTTTTTAAAGGCGGACAGCCTCGCCCCGACGGCTTTAAAGGCAGCAAGTATGTAGTTTATGATCTTAAAATCAATAAGGTAATTCCAAAGGGCACGCTAACCGATGAAGTTTTTCAGGGACAGATATCTGCATACATCCGCCAGCAGATTGAAAATGTGAAAAAACAGGAACCGGCCAAGATCAAAAAGTATATTGATGACAACAATCTGAATGCTATGAAAACTGATTCGGGACTGTATTATGTAATTACCAAGCCTGGCAGCGGCCCGCCTGCAATGCCCGGCGATACGGCTGTTGCTAACTACACCGGCAGGTTGCTTGCAAACAGTAAGGTGTTTGACACAAGTATTAAAGCAGAGGCTGTAAAGGCTAAGTTGCCGAATTTGGAGATGCGCCAGTTTCAACCCTACAAATTCCCGGTGGGTATGCCGCGTGGTATGGAACAGGTTATACCGGGCTGGAACCAGGGCTTTTTGTTATTAAACAAAGGAGCAAAGGCTACGTTTATAATCCCGTCTGCATTAGCGTATGGCGAACGCGGAAACCAGGGGATACCGGGTAACGCCCCTCTTGTTTTTGATGTTGAGTTGGTTGATATTATTCATCCTGCAAAATAAAGAAGAGAAAACATGGCCTTTCGTAAACAGTAAGGCCTTTTTTATTATGAAGAAGTATTTTTTAATTGTAGCAGCGTTTGCATTTGTTTTAAGCGCGAACGCACAAGGTGATTTCAAACGTACCGACAAGGGTACCGTTTATCGCATTGTAACGCCTAATTCGGGTGAGAAAATAAAGGTTGACCAGATAATTACCTTTAACATGGTGCAGAAAACCGAGAAAGACTCACTGTTGATGCCCGCCCGGCCCTTCCAGGCACGCGTTGTTGCCGATGGCGAGTTGATGGATGTTTTTCAGTTGCTTACCGATAAGGATAGTGTTATCGTTAAAATACCTACCGATACTATTTTTAAAGGTAGGGAGGAGCAGCGCCCACCATTTTTTCCGAAGGGTAGTAACCTGATGATAGGGGTAAAGATTGAGAAAGTGCAGTCGCTTGACGAAGCTATAGCCGAGCGTAACAAGGCCATAGAGGAGGAACGGGCTGTTATGGCCAAACTTGCCGAGCAGGAGTCGGGAACTGCGGCCACTTATATTACCGACAATAAACTGATGTTAAAAACAACCGCCTCTGGACTTAAATATGTCATTACCACGCCGTCTGTAAAGCGTAAGCCTTTACCTGGCGATACGGTATATGTAAACTACCTGGGCCGCACGCTCGATGGAAATGTTTTTGATACCAGCATTGAAGCCGAAGCAGAAAAAGCCGGTATAAAGCAGGAAGGTCGGCCATATGAGCCTATTTCATTTGTTTTGGGGCAGCAAGAGGTAATTGAGGGTTGGGATGAAGGCCTGCAATTATTAAATGAAGGCGCTAAGGCCACATTCATAATCCCATCTAAGTTAGGTTATAAAGATAGGGGCATGGGCGACAGAATTTCTCCGTTTGCAACCTTGCGGTTTGATGTAGAGTTGGTGAAAGTTGTTCCGGCTAAACGCTCAGCAGTCAAAAAACCGGTAATTAAAAAGCCTGTGGCCAAACCTGCAACAGTTAAAAAACCCGCGGCGCCGGTTGCTAAAAAGCCTGTTGCCAAAAAGTCTTAAATTCATTCACATTAAAACATTATAGCGCTTCCCGTTTTTAACGGGAGGCTTTTTTTATTTTTGCGCCATGATATTGACTGATACGCATACCCATTTATACTATGAACAGGATAGCGACAAAAGAGCGGCGCTTATGCAGCGATGCTTTGATAATGGCGTGCGGCGCCTGTTCCTGCCCAATGTGGATGTGGAATCGGTAGGGAAAATTAACAATCTTATTGGAGCTTATCCTGATGTCTGCTTCCCGATGTTGGGACTGCATCCATGCTCTGTAAAAGGCGATTGGGAAGCGGAACTAGACGCCATACAAAAAAGCGATGTTGGTAAGATATATGCCATCGGCGAGATAGGCATCGACCTTTATTGGGATAAAACCAATCTGGCAGATCAGGTAAAGGCATTTAAGCTGCAGATTGCCTGGGCCAAAAGCCTGCAACTCCCCATTGTTATTCACTGCCGCGAAGCATTCAACGAGGTATTTGAAGTGCTTGAGGAAGAAAACGACGAGCTATTGCGCGGCATATTCCATTGCTTTACCGGCAATGCAGAACAGGCCCGGCGTGCAATTGACCTTGGTTTTTATCTGGGCATTGGTGGCGTGGTAACCTACAAGAACGGCGGCCTCGACAAATTTTTACAGCAATTTGATATGGGCCATATCGTTTTAGAAACGGATTCTCCGTATCTTGCGCCGGTTCCGCACAGAGGGAAACCAAACGAAAGTTCCTATCTGATATACGTTGCCCAAAAGGTGGCGGAGATCTATCAAACAGACCTGGAAACGGTGGCCGGTATAACTACTGCGAACTCTAAGAAAATATTTGGCGTTTAAACCCGCCCAAAATAAACTAAATTATCCTGATTAATGAGCCAGATACTTATCATCTATACCGGGGGAACAATAGGTATGATGACCGATCCTGTAACCAAGGTGCTTAAGCCCATTAACTTTGAGCAGATCATGGATAATGTGCCCGAGCTGGAAAAGCTGAACTGCAAAATAAAGGTACACTCGTTTGATGAGATCATCGATTCATCTAACATGAACCCGCAGATATGGAGCGAACTGGCCGGACTTATCGAAAGCAATTACAACGATGTGGATGGTTTTGTGATCCTGCATGGCTCAGACACCATGGCCTTTACCGCTTCGGCGCTGAGTTTTATGCTGGAGAACCTGGCCAAGCCAATCATATTTACCGGGTCGCAATTGCCTATCAGCGCCATACGTACTGATGCAAAGGAGAACCTGATGACGGCCATTGAAATTGCCTACGCTAAGAAAAACGACCGCGCCCGCGTGCCCGAGGTTTGCATCTACTTTGACTACAAACTCTTTCGCGGCAACCGCTCGTTTAAATATAATTCATCCAAGTTTGAAGCTTTCCGCTCGCCTAATTATCCTATTCTGGCCGAGTCGGGTGTGCATTTGCGGTTTAGCATTAATGATATTCGCCAGCCGGTGGACGCGCCATTGACCGTTCATAACAACCTGGCTAATGATGTGGCTGTACTTAAACTTTACCCGGGGATTGGCCCAAAAGTAGTTGAGGCTGTATTGGCTGCCGATGTGCGGGGCGTTGTTATGGAAACCTTTGGCGCGGGAAACACCACCACCGACCAATGGTTCATTGATCTGTTAAAACAAGCCATCGACAGCGGCAAGGTGATAGTTGACATATCGCAATGTAAGGTAGGCACTGTTGAACTGGGCCGTTACGAAACCAGCAAGCAACTAAAGGACATTGGAGTAGCCAACGGCTACGACATGACCTACGAGGCAGCCGTTACCAAAATGATGTATCTGCTTGGCCAGTCAGATGATCCTAAAGAGGTCAAGCGCCTGATGGAGGTTGACCTGCGCGGGGAGCTCACGGTTTCTTAGTGAGTGCGCTATATATCTGTCTGCCCAGTTAATATCAGCGTTAAGATAAGTGGTATGGGGGTGCACACAAAAAGTACCAGGATGTTTCGGAGAATAAACCCTTTTGCAAAAACTCTTTCCGCTTAATGATAGAGATAATAAGGGCATAAAACAGAATGTTGCACGCCTCGCCCCAGAAGTGAATTTGCAGCGCCGGTTGTAATTGCTGTAATACACTAACCTGTAGGTAAGAATACTTAAACTTAAAGCGCTTATCAGCAGCGGCTTTAAATATTTCACATTTCCCCTAAAAATTATAAATATACGCAAACGGCAATCCATCGAAAAATGGTGTGCACGCGTTTGCTCAGTTCGCCCGCAAGTATATTATCCTTTTTCAGCGAATCAGAGTTAATGGATTGCTGATAACTATTGGTGTAAGGGTTAAGAAGCCTAACCTATATGATAGCTCTAAATTGCGGACCTAATATTGTCGCTAATTCAAATGCAATGTTAGATAGCATTATCAACCCGACCCCCCAGGTTGTTGGAAAATAGACGTTTTTTTGTATTTCATTTTTCTAATTGATACTAAACAGAATTGTTATCTTATCATCTTCTATAAATGACAAGCCGGGTAATATCGTTGCGTCAATACCAGCATTAACAGTGCCAGTTTTTTCGTGATGTGTCGACTTGTCAGGTGAAAAATCGTCGCTGTTTACAGGATATCGATATTTATAACTCACAGGTATTTGTAACTCGTTTACCAAAGACACAGTAGATTTTGCTGTAAAGATAGGAAAACAATGATAATACCAATCATCGGGCCTGTTTTCCAAGCCGTTTGAGGGTATCCAAATTTCATAAGAAACTTTTAATCTCGCTGTGCTATTTGCATTTATAGGCACCAATGTATCGATCGTATATTTTGTTTCTGGTTCATTATTTAAATCTTTGATATGGCCCTCGGGTATGAAAAACTTAGCTGGCAGGCCTTCTCTATGACAAGCGTGATAGGTAACAAAGCCACGCGTACCATCAACCTCATCGCCAGGACAAACACTTCCTTCAACTTTTAATTTGATTTCCGCATCTTCTGTCATATTTGCTAAATGTGACAACGACTCTACATGTATATAAATATATGAGCTATCATAGCTTATTCTTTTCAAAGTTATCACAAGCTTGTGTTCCATCGAATAAGTTATGAGATTCTTAATATTCCTTGAAAGATATGTTTCGGCATCTTTATTAGCATATTTCCCATTCGCCAAAACAGAGACCCGATTATCAAAACTCTCTTCTTGCGGAAGTTTTGAGCCCAATATTGCTGTTAAAAGACCTATTCCAAAAAAGAGCAGATCATCTATAAAAGAAATAAACCAAGAGTGCCCGTCTGATGCAGAAAATTGAAAAGATGGGAGCCTGATTAGAACGTAAATTATTAATGCAATAAATATTATTATAAGTACTCTCCAACGCCTCCATACGTTTTTAAAATACTTCTTACGGTAATAAGGTAATGGCATAAGTGATAAGAATTAGGCTAATATATTAAATTTCAAACACATATCGCAAAGTGGCAAACTTTGTTACTTAAACTATTTTGTCCCGGCATTTTAAAATATTGCTTACTTAATCACCCCTTAAAAATTATATATATACGCAAACAGCAGCCCCATTGAAAAATGGCGTGCGCGGGTGTAGCCCAGCTCGCCCGCAAGTATATTATCTTCGTTTGGGGAATCAAAGTTGATGGATTGCTGATAATTGCGGGTGTAACCATAGGCAAACATAAAGCCGGTGCGCAGGTTAAACTTTCTCTTTTTAACATTAGTGCCAAACTGCCAGCGTATGTTATTCCAATTAGTGGTATTATACTGGTAGCCAAAATTGTCTTCATTTAAAGCTTCGCTGGCGTAGCTCATGTCGGTACGCACAGATGCGTAGCCCGTTAAATTAGGTTTAAGCAGATAACTCACGCCAACCCCAAAATTCACAACGGCCCTGCGTGCATCGGTAAGGTTAAGCAGTTCGGGCGTGTAAATTGCGCTGATGGCGCTGCCGCGCGCAAAGTAGTCATTGGTGGCCGTGAGGATGTTATACCGTGGCACATTCTTAAAATACTCGGTAGTAAAGTTGATCTGGCCTTTATTGTCGTTAAAATCCCGGGCGTAGCCTAAGGCTAAGCTGATGGGCATTTTCCAAGTGGCGCTCAAGCTGGTTTGCCTGGCATTAGCCAAAATGTTAACCGGCTCATCTAAAAATGAAGGCTGCAGGTTGTTCAGCTCAACATCGCTTAATATGGTTCCCTTGCCATATAGGCGAAGCAATGGCGTTGAAAGCATGGCACCGATGTGGTTAGGCCCGTCATCATAAGAAAAACCAAACTTAAACCGCATGCTCCAGTGATAATAGTCGGCCTGATAGGAGTCGTGCGCGCTGATGTATGAGGAGGCGTTATTCTGCGTGTTGTTTTTAAAAGCCCTGCTGCTGTAATAGGCCTGGTAAAAGTAATGCCGCAAGCCCGATTCACCTGTAAAACCCAGCGCTATTTTATCAGAAACCTTAAAGCCAACACTTAGTAAGGCTGATGTATAACTGGCCTTGTTTTGTGCCGCATACTGGCCCAAAAAGCTTTCTTTTCCCGGGCTTTCATTCTGGTCCAGAATGTCAACATCTGAATTTCCTTGCTGGTGCGCCTGGTAATTGATCTGCGGATCGTGCAGAAACGCGTAGCCGATAGTAAATGCTTTACCCACGTTGAGGTGCAGCGTGCCCGAGTCCATTACCGGGATGATGTTGGCGTATACTGAGCGGAGGTCCTTGCCAATTCCAGTGCCATTATTTATCTTGATCAACTGCCATTGGTACAAGTTTCCGCTAATAGACGCCGAATTTTTAAGCGAATAAGCCAGCAAAGCGGGGTTGTAAAAAACTACCCCGCTGTCGCGGTTATTAGCCACCACGCCGCCCGGCATTACAAAGCTGCCCGCCGAAAAGTTTGACGACCAGTAATGCGTATCCTGGGCCGCGCCTTTGAGGGCTATTAGCAGAAAAAAACCAAGCAGTAAACGTTTTGTCATGCGGCGGGTGTGTTATTTGGTGTAAACAGAGCTTTTATTCAATTCAACGCAGTAATCGGTAATCCATGCGCCAGCCATATCCACGTATAAAATATTGGGCTTGTTGTTTTTATTGATGGTGCCAGCGGATACCCACTCTTTCAATTTAAGCGGCAGCGATTTATTACCATATAAGGCCATGTCGCGTATGCTTTTGTTTTTGCGGATGGCGTTAACCAGCATAATGGCTCCGTTTATAATGGGGCTTATGCGTTCGTCCTGAAAGTCATTGCATACCAAAGCGGCGCCATCGGCAGATTGCGTAAGTTGCCAATCCAGCCTTATCAGGTCGTTATTGTTTACGCCGCCGGCCATTCCCGTAAAAAAGGTTTGTTCGCTTTGCAGCAACTTTTCCAGCGCATTGGTAGCAGCATACGCCCTGCGGAAGTTGATAAATGCAGTAGAGCTTTGTTCGATAGTGCAAAGATCAACCAGTTTATCCGGCTGGGTGTATCCCTCAAAAGTAATAATGACCTTGCCGGCAACATCAGCCAGGGTGGTTTGATGCAAGGGCTTATTAATAACATACACAATATCCTTTCCCAGTTTGCTGATCATTTCGCTGGCCACCCTTTTCATTGAGGCCTCCTTCTCGCAAAAGTGACTTAGCGTAAGCAGCACAAACTCTTTATTATTGGTATGCAGAAACTCCTTTATTCCGCTTAGCACATCGTCAAACTTCTCGCCGTAACCGCCGCCAACAGCCTCGGCCATGCAATCGCTTGAACTGTGTTTTGTATAAAGCTCTTTGTTAAACTC
>Ga0115853_100335_pt1 | contig 14707 bp, 11 predicted proteins | sample InSIn5gowninarea_FD_83867 | JGI IMG/M metagenome (GOLD analysis project Ga0115853, IMG submission 83867)
AGGAAAGGGTTCTCATAGCCACAAGAGTATCAAGAATTATAGATCATGATATACCAATAGGATCGAAGAGTAGTACTCAGCCCCATATTGTAGGGATCCAAGGAGGATTCACCATTCCCTTATCCGTACTACTCGACTACCTTGGTACATGTGATTAATATCCCCGAGTTCTATTCTTGGTGTACTGTAACAACCATACGGTCGATCGACTTCTCTTAGGATGGCTTCAGGTGACCTAGGGGACTCCCAATATACCCAAAGGTACATGGAAGTGCAATTTTGTGAACATGTGTTGTGTAATGCGCCATTACTCGAAGGGGTACGAACAAGAGATACATGGGTTTCCAACAAAAGTGACTTAAATACCATGTGTAGTTCCTCCATGTATGCTTCTGTTTCTGCATATTTGTGCATTGAATGACATGTCACTATGTTATTTATAGACACCAGAACACGTCTCTACCTAAAAATTTCTAAGAATTGTCCCACATTTCTGTAACTAGAAAAAAATATTTTTGTAGCATGTTGGCCCTGGAAAGAGCTCCGATACCACTTGTAACACACTTATAGAAAAGTTAGAATAAAAATATCACACATTAACCAAATTATAGAGAAGATAGTAGTAAAACAGAACTTTTATAACCAAAATGAGAGCTTTGTTCATGTGCCTCTTCGAGGGGGTAACCTCCTCAGAGTAGAGCTCTCTTTCAATAATTCTCAAGATAGTCCATTACATACATAGCTTATGTTTTTAATAGCCTTCTAATGACCAAACCCTAACTACTTGCAAAACTGCTAATAAATGAGGGCTAACCACCTGTGGGACCTTTATTTCATATAGGGAACCCTTTTACATTGATATATTAATAAACTATCTATCTAGTGGCTTCATAGCCTTATTTAATAAGATAAAATGTTAGGATGGGCTCCTAAAAACTATGAAAGGAGGGCCAATGTAGATATTTAAAAGACAAGTGGTTACTAGGGCATAAGTTTAGAAATCCAAATAATATAAATATGGATCCAAAAAAGGATCAAATACATCAACTAGAAACTCCAATAAAGATAGAAAAAACAGAAAAACATGTGTCATAGATGTGGTGAAAATTGGACCTAGGGTTATAAATGTACATCTAATCACTCATATCACTACAAAATTATGAATGGGAAGAAGTATAGGTTTTTTCCAAAGAAGATATGTGCAAAACTAACATATATGAAAACTCACCCAAGGTGTCATTAGCAACAATCACATGCATCAAGAAAACTTATAAAGGAGAAAAATCAAATGTATAGAATAAATTTACCACCCAAAAGGAAGAAACTGAGTCTCTCACAAGATGGTATATTCCAGCCCATTTGAGAAACAATGGTCACATTAAGGATGAAAAACTCTTATCTCCTACGAAAAAGTTATGAAAAATGGAACCAAGGATGCCAAAACTTAAAAGAAATACCTAGAATAAAGATATCACAATATTGGTAGATTCTCCGAGTACACACAATTTGGTGGATATCAAAATTGTGAGACAAATTAATATTTTTGCATTCCCTATGAAGAACCTCATTGTCTCAAATATCAAAGATCAACAAGTGGAAGGAGTAGGAAAATTCCATAATGTTTCTTTACAAGTACAAGATTTGAATCTACAAACTGGATGCTACACCCGACCACTCTATGTAATGGACATGGTGTTAGGAGAAGAATGGTTGATGCAATTAGGTACCTACACCACAAACCTCCAAGAATAATTCATGAGATTCAAATGGAAAGGAAATAATCACAAGTTATATGGGTTAAGAAGCCTTCATTAGAAAATAAATCTTAAAAGAATTGTGTATACATCAATGTAAGCAATGGTCATAATTATAATCACATATCTCATGCTACAACTTCAAAAACCAATCTAGAATCAAGGCAATCATCTAATATTTCTTTAAGGACAAAGCATTTTTTAAGGGGGTGGCAACGTTATGAACATAATTATAATAATAAATAAGTCAACGAATAAATAAAGATAAATAGGATTAATTATAAAATGAAAAATCTAATTAAAAGTCACGGATCTTGGAAAGGTCACCATATGTGTTTATATATGGCGTAACACCCTAATCTTAATTATGGTGATTAAATAATTAAATTAATATAAGTATGCTAGCTTATGAGTATATTAATAAAGGACAATTAACAAATAAACAAAAAGATATAATAATAAATTTTGCATTAGGATTAAGAGATAGATTAGACACTAAGTTAAATTAAATAAACTTAAATTGGGATTAGATGCATGGATGACAAGTGTCATCCATGCAAAATTAAGGGAAAATAAATAAAAATCAAGAAAATAACTTATAAAAAAGGAATAAACCAAGGGTAAAAGGGCTCTCATTTTTGGGGTTCTAGATTTTATCTGTTGTTTTCTCTAGTTTTGGAGAAGATTGGAAGGATTATGGTGGAATTGGGTCTAAGGGAGTAACGGGTGAGGTAAAGCTGAACTGACATAGTGTTGATTATTGAGGGCTCGGGGTACTCATGTTTGGCTGAGGGTTTGCTTGGGAGGAAAGATGTTCCCCCAAACTCTATTGGGGCTAAGGAGTTGATTTTTGGACAATGGTCAAGCAGGTAAGTTGGTATTCAAATAGTTTAATGTAAAGAGGCTTTACATTCAACTAGGTATGCTTCTTTCTAGGTACGTCGAAATTCCCTTCTTTTGTTACAGTTGTTATAGTCTACTTTAAATCTAGATTGTTGGTATAATGTTAAATTATGAATCTTACTCAAGGATGAATGAAGTAATTTATATGACACTCCTGTAGTTTTTATGATGATTTTATTTTGAATTTTTTAATTGTAAATGATATAGAAAAGATTTCATTAATTTGTAGTTGAGGGTTTTATTTTAAATCTTAATACAATTATATCCATTAATCGTAGTAATTAGAGAGAAATAAAGGAGCCTTACATTTGGTATCAAAGCTACAGATCCAATACTTGGCCTTAAAAGCCTCAACCATGCTTGATGTTTTGTGTGTGTGTGTGATTATATTAAATGTAAATGGAATAAATTAATAAATATATTATACAATCTACTAAAAAAATACTATAATGAGTATTGGGATTCGATTCAAACCCATATCACTTACAAGAAAGAAAGGGTATTTCTTAGGCCATACCCATTTCCTAAAGGTTGCTTTGTTGTGCATTGGACAATTCTTTTATTTGCTCATATAAGTATCCCATAGGTTCATCTTTTTTAGGTGTTTATGTATCTTTCTATTTATAAATACAATTAAATATATATATATATATATATATAAATATATATATATATATATATATATATATATATATATATATATATATATATATATATATATATATGCTGTATTTTCTTGTCGACTATGATACAAATGGTTTGTTTTATCTTTTCACATGTTTCGTAAATGTCTATCCAAACATAATTAGCTAATGCATCTGTCAATGTATTCATGTGTCTAGGAATATGATGATATGTAATGTAATCAAAATGTCTTTCCAGTAGATGAATACGGAGATAAATTCTCAATATTTGACGGTTTCTGATGAAATATTGCCCATTGAATTGAAGGACAAAAAGTTGTGAATCCAGGTTGACAACCAACTCTCTAAGGTCGAGGGCAATGGCTTCTGACAATAGTTCAATGACTGCACTATATTCAACAATGTTGTTAGTTGTGAGACCTAGACAAATACCTTGAAGGTCAATCAACTCACCATTAGGGTCATAAATATCCCATGTCGTGGATGATAGGTTTCGGGTACTACGGAAAGCACCATCAGCGAAACCAATATGGGGAGTCGCAGACATCTGCAAAGCAAGAAAAGCATAGTAAACAAGAATTTTTTTTGAAAACTAACACACAAAACCACTCTGCACAAAAATGAATGACACACTAATGTACATAAGTGACCATGCAAGATGACCTAAGCATAGTACTTCTTGAAAGTGTCCATGATTGGACTCGACCATTCGATCAACAAAGAAGGCCACCATAGTTTTACCGTTGACATGATGAGTAAGCATCGACTCGGCCAAATAATGGAGTAGAACTCATATAAGGTTTTCTCCCCATGCCCCATGGGCGAGGGAGGGTTACGAGTTAGATGGAAACCCCATTGCAAAAATCCTGAATCCATGAATCCGTGAAGGGATAAAGGTGCCCTCAGTTGAAATATCTTGATCATGTCAGGATAAACTGACACATCAATAAACAACGGAGAAGAGAACTCTTTGAAATTGATAGACATGACAGTAGAATGAGGCAGGAATGAGGAGCGATGATGACTATCGATCCAAGGTGGTTCCTCAAGATACATGACTTCCAAGATACCTTCATCGGCAAGGAAGGTCTCAGCTAAGGGATCAGGAGATTCCAAATCTCCAAGCCACGGGGATTGAGAGTACGCATCTAGGGAGGTCTTCGAAATAGAAGAATTAAAGGATGCAGAACTTGAAGGCAAAAACATTTCCACGTAATTGACCTCGGTGGGACTAAGCATCATAACCTCACCCCAGGTATCAACAATATCTAATGAAGGTATGACACAAGGATCAAATTTAACCGAGACCATGTTGACAAAGGCAACATGAGGAGGTGGGAGTGGAAAAATTCCCATTAAGGCAAAATATTTAAAAAGACCTGCCCCCACACTCTCATAGGGAGCACCAGTGTGCTTGACGTACGTAACATTTCCATCCGAGAAGGAAGAGGCAAAGAAATATAGTTGGTTGACAATGAAAATCTTCTCTCGATGGGGAAAACATATCACATGAAATAAAGAGGAGGCTACGGCATGCATAGCATGGGTCCAACTTCCACCAAGTAGAAGATTATAATTGAGATTGGCGTCAAAAATCTCTACTTCAACTTGCATTTTCTTGCCTTCCAGGTTGATGGCAAGGTTAGGTAAGACACCAAATGGTTGTGAATCGTACCCATCGAAAGCTTCCAAAGTGTTCGAAGATTGGTTCAAAGTAGGAGAACCAATAGCCTTCCATCATGCGGTTGACATGATGAAGGTGGAAGCACCTTCATCGATGATAATCTAGTGGATGGTCTTCTCATTGATGATTACTTGAATGAGAAAGGAAATCTGATGGAGGAGGCGCGGAACATGGTTCTCTAGATCAAAACATATCAAATTGGAATCAGTGGGATCGATACCCCCGATAGCTAATAGCAAATATTTCCTCTATGATGGGCAACTTTGGAGCACCTCAAGAGTCGACATAGCTGGCGGAACCTGAGCCAAATCCTAAACAGTATTATAGTGCTAAGTGGCTTGGGCATTAGGATTGTACGAGGATTTCCGCAGCACACCTCGAGAGGGTGGGTATATAGTGGAATCAAGGTTAGGCCACTCAATATGAAGAGGGCCAGAACTCGGGGTAGAAGAAGAAGGTGCAGCTTATTTCTCTTTCCCAACTTTCGAAGCAGGAGTTTGATAATCTTTCGATCTGGTAGCCACATTAATAAGCGTACTCATCATGAACACTTGAGATCCTAAGGAAGCAGATGATTGGGGTTGGTCTACCATTTGGGTCTGCTGAGATGGAAATGGCTCTTTGAGGACAACGGGTCTCCCCTTGAGTAAATTACTAACTTTGAATCTTCAAGGACAATCCTTAGTGTAGTGATCTTCCTCGCAAATGAGGCAAGGATACTTAAGTTTCTGTTGTGAAGATTCACCAGTAAAGAATTTGGGAGGACCCTGTTTTGGGGCATCGACTTTACCCTTGCCTTTGCCTTTCTTCTTACCTTTCAAGGATTTGTCCGTTGTGGTAGATTGGACAGTGTGGACCTCTAAGGTTTTACCAGGGCCAGGTGGATTCCGGGACAAAATATTAGGAATAGCATTTGAGACTGACTTTTGTTTGAAAGAAGATTTAGCAAGGGTCTGGGATACTAAACCAATAACTCCGTCGATGGGACATACAACTTGTGGCTTTGATGTTTCGGGATTGGATGATGGCCGCGGTGCATTGGGTAACAACTCATACAAAGTGCCAAACTGGGAGTAAACTAAATCCAAGTACTCGGCACGAGCAATGGCTTGCTCTTCAGTGACGCATCCACCCATAGCTATATCGCGAGCAATTGGGGCCATGAATGATTTGGTGAACCATTCAGTGAGAAACTGGTCATCAATCTCAAATTTGATCAGGTGATGTCTACATCTCCATTCATGGATATGATCGGAGATGTGTGTTGTAGTATCTTGCTTAAGAGATGTGAGAAAATAGGTGCTAGTTTCATAGTGAACCGGCAGCTGAAAACGTGTGAGGAAATCCATGGCTAAGGAGTTAAAGTCATGGTAAGTACTTCGAGGCAACTCGATGTACACTTGGCTACAACACCCGTGAGGGTTCATTGGAAAAGACGGAAACGAATGGAATCATCAACGTATGAGTTTGATGAGCACCAGAGGTGATATGTCATCACATGGGCCTGAGGATCTTCTTTTGCTTTCCCATCGAGCTTTGGACAATCGCTTGGTATCTTGGACGACACCAAAGGCCAGTATGGCGAATGAAGGATTGGATCATTCATGAGATGAGATACATATGGCAACTCAAGTGTGGCCAAGAATGGAAGTTAAGTATTAAAATACATAGGAGGTCAATAAGCGGGTTTGAACGAAGGAGCCCATCCCTGCTGGTAAGGATTTTGGCCCCACAATGGGGGATTTTGACCATATGGCATCTAAGGCTGCCCCCATTGTGGATTACCTTGACCATAGGGAGGATTTTGACCTTGAATACCTTGGAACTATCCATTCATAGGTTTTTGATAAGCAACGTACTGGTTAAAAGGTTTTTGAGCCTGTTGACCTTGGACATATGGATATTGGACCTGTCATCCTTGAACATATAAGTGATGAACCTATTTTCCCTGAACAAGAGGATTTTGGACCTAATGTCCTTAGGCATAAGGTTTATACACTTTTTTCCCTTGGACATAGGGATTATGTACCTACTGCCCTTGACAAAAAGGATTTTAAACCTGTTGACCTAGGGTGGTAGGGTTTTGTGCCTGATGCCCTTGGCCAGAAGGATTATGGACCTTTTAACCTAGGACATTAGGATTTAGGACCTGCTGCTGCAGGACTTGACCTTGGCCTACACTTGCAAGGGTTTCCCCTACTGATATGTATATGAGGGTTGATGTTGCCCTCGTTGGTTTTTTTGTTGCAAGGGTTGACCTTGTGGTTGCAAAATTTTTCCCTGAGGCTACAGAGGATGGCCCTGCCAGGACATTGTTTTGGAGAATTTAGCAACTACGGATAAACACTAATACACTAGACAAGTAGTTGTGCCTAGAACAACAATTTAAAGTTTTTTAGACTTTTCCTATAAGCAATAGATAAAAAGAGAGGATAGAAGGCCTACTTGTAGTTCCGCTTTCCTCTCGTCTCCCTTATATCGATTTTGTCGCTCCTTCTCATACTTAATTTGCTTGAGAAGTACACTGTAAACACAACAAAAGATGAAAACCAATCAAAGCATATGATCCATTGAATATAAATGAAATGAATCAGAAGCAATTCATACATATAATCATTATGAAAGAACACAACATATGGAAAAGGGTTCAAACACTTCATTAGATAGAAGAAGGAATTACAACCATCAGTGTCTGATTCAAAGTCATTTCTTAAGCTTGGATCCCATCCACATCACATCAAAAGCAATACAAGCTTGTGGCATCACATCATTTGCTCCAAACTCAAGTCTCATAGTAGCATTATCTCCTTACAATTCAACATAATCTAGCCCCTGATGACTTAGATGAGTGGTCAATTTATAGGAAGATGAAGGAGGTCTTGTCATTAATGGTCACATTGAATGGCCTTCCATACTTAGAATTATTTCCATGGAGGAAGGGATGAGAGGATAGGATGCTCCTTAAATCATTCCTCATCCATTTTCAAGCTCATAGGAGTTGATAAGATAGGGAAACTTCTAGATGACTCCAAAAGATAAGAATATTCCCCAAACCCTATGTGAAATTCACTCATTCTTGGCTAGAGTAGGTGAAAGGAAGCCTAAGTGCTCTGTTGAGCACCTTGGCAGTGGACTTAACTGCTATGCAGCGCACCTTCATAAGGGCTTACCTGCGCTGGTCCATCTAGAGGAAATTTTTAGATGTCCTCAAGTCATGAAACTGTCTGGGAAGGAAGCATTCAAAGGGTTGACTTGTTTAGGGCATGAAACAACTAAATTTATGGTTTGATAAGCCCTAAAACATTGATCTGGATGTTGGGATTTGATGTGCCCAAATGCATCTGTAACAGTTTCCCCCTAAAGCATGAATTCAAAAAAATGCTAATGTCGAATGAAATGCTTTACGATGTGATGAGGAGGTATCGAAGTGGAAGGTGACCTGCATCAATTACAATACATATATCATGATGCTTGATTTTACATGAATTACTGAGGGAAGGCAAACCCATGCTCAACTTATAAACTTTCATTACATGTACATAAACAGTCGTCTACAGATATAGACCCATGATCGGAATGAATATCAATGTACAACCATTGTACATATGATTTAGTAGTCCTAATATCACAACCCAGATGGATGAAACTAGATCCAGGGTCTTCAATCTTGCTCAACCATTTGCTCAAGTACGAGTCTAACCATGTGAATATGTGATCTGAAGTCGAACATGGGAAGACACCATCTAATTACCAGTTGATGATGTAAGTTGTTAACAGATGCGAGAGAAATCACTGATAATGATAATGACCCTCAAGGTAATGCAGTACATTCTACACGGTGTGAATGGATGATTTGATGTCGAACACCATACAAAGTCTTTTGGTCGAAGGCCATTGATGTATGCCTATCGCCAAAAGTGAGAAACCTACCATTGATGCATGCAAGCCTCAAGGTACTGAATGGGTGTTTCTAGGTCAACTTCTTGGATAATGAGTTGATGTCGACAAGAAGCGACTCGTCATAGGAGCGCCTTGATTTATCCCACATCAACGACACGAAACGAGTGTAGTGATTTTAGAGATGGAATTCGATTGACGACACAAGGTTCAGGAATGGTGGTCATGAAAATGAAGGTTTACTGTATTGCAAAAGATGGATTTTGACTAGATGACTTCTCTTGAACATGTCAGCGACACTAAAGTGAATTGGTATCATTGACCCAAAACAAAGCGATCATGGTATGATAGACCAACAGTATGATAACCATCAATCTAATAGCCCAACCCAGATAGTCATGGTGATGGAGTGAAAGTGTCATGTTCAAGAGCGACCTGCTATCATAAAGTGGTTTTCCCCTTTTTCCATTTTCCCCAGTCATTCCTGACCGTTACCTCTTTATTTTTATAAAGCTTGAGGAGGATAACATATGCTTGTTGTATAATTTCACCCTTCGAGCGAATCCATCACTATTTGATGTGTTAACGAGTATAGCGAAGGTGAAACTTGGTCTTGTCTAGATGGACAAGTTTGTCACTATTTGATGTTTTTAACGAGTTTAACAACAAAGATAACTCGGTCCTTTTCATGTTTAGAGAGTTTGAAAAGGTACAAAAAGAAAACTCCACAAGTTCTTTTTCGTAAATTAATCTATCAAGTCCGAAAAAGCATAAAATAATACAAGAGAGATATCTTTTCCAATCCGTTAGCGAGCTGGAAAGGACAAGCACTGGACAATATTTTCATATTTAGAGAGTCTGAAAAGAGCTTAAAGAGGACTCCAAGGGGGTTCCTTTTTCATTTTTAACAAAGCTCGAAAAATATATAAAATTGTGTGTTGTGGTCAAAAGTACAACTCACAATTGAGCACGTTGAATTCTACAAATCAATTGTAAAACCTGCTCAAAACATCACCAAATGGATTAAAAATATATGTTTCATAGGCAAAAATAGGCAAATACTAATGTTTAGTCGATTCATTAACGTGAAACAAACATAAAACAAGTTTTTACCATAACATTTTTACCATTTGGAACTTACCATCCAGTTTTTTGCTCTGAGCTCAGTTTTTACCTCAAACTTCACCAGCTAATTGTGAAAGATTTTGTGGACCATTTCTCGAGCTGTCTAGACTAGGTAGGAACTAAACCTCTCTACTTTCTTTTCAATCCATTCTTTTGTCATTTCATGCAATTTTAGGGTTTTTTGGGGCCCCTAGGGTTTCATTTTTTTTTCCCTGAGATCAGCGCAGGTTTTCACATTGAAAATTGCGCTAAAGAGCACCCAGATAGAAGGATAGATGCTCTACAGTGCACTGTCTCTGTACCTGGGCTGTGCTAGGCGAGTTTCCCAAGTTTGTTTTAGCTATTAGCTCCAAAATTTGTCCTATTTTTTGCATGGAAAATATCCTAATTTAGATTATGATTGTGTTTCATTCCATTGCTACCATCTCTTTGGCCGATCATATGCTCTCACTTGGTTGTTTATCCTTTCCTGAGGAACCGCAGCGATGAGTGGTTTTATTAGCCAGCCTCTTGACCATTATATGTTTGAGAAGTTCCACCATTGCTGGAACGAGTTGCTACCTTTTATACCACTCGTTCCTCTAGGACGAGTCACCTTTAAGCTCTTTTCTGACTCGTAAAATGTGAAAAGATTGCCGAGTATTTTTCCCTTTTTGACTCGTTAAGGAGAATAAAAATTGAGGTCTGCTTTCAGCTCTTTTCTGACCGTTTAAAGATGAAAAGATTACCGAGTCCCCCTCTCGGCTCGTTAAAAAGAACGAGAGGCGGTCGCCTTTAAAGCTCTTTTTTCGACCGTTTAAACTAAAAAGATTGACGGGTGTTTGTCGTTTTGAACTCGTTATTGGCTCCAAAACGACGTACTTCTGATCGCTTTTCTACTTTTTCGGGTCGAAGTCACTACTTACGAAAAGTACTCCTCGATCATACTGGTCGAGCAGTTCTTTCGAGCATTGTTTTATACTTTTTCAGGCTCGAGAGACACAACTTTACGAAAAAGGACCTCCCCAGAGTTTTCTTTTTCGCTGTCTTTTCAGACTCTCTAAACAAGAAAAGATGCCGAGTTCTTCCTTTGTCACACTCGTTAAAACTCGATGACATCGGACACCGTCGAAATGATGCTTTCCAAGCATATGATATCCTCGTCAAGCTTGTCATCCAAAAATAACCGGGGTACCTGCCATAAATGGTGGGGAAAATGGAACTGTAATAATTGTTGTGTCGACAGTATGTCGCTCTTGAACATGGCACTAGTCTGCATTCATGTCTGGGTGGGGATTTCTCATCTTGTTTTACACTAGCCTCTGTTGGTCTGGGTTATCCTATTTGACCACTCATCTGCTCATTGCCTTGTCACCATGACCTCTGCTCATTTGACGTCAGATACTGCCAAATCCATTGTTGTGCCGCCGATATGTTCAAGAGAGGTTGACCTCTGCAAACTTACCACCTCCCTCTGATGTCTCACACAAAATATTTTATCCTTCTTTGTCTCGTGTCGATGATGTGGGAAACATTATGGCCCACCTTCGATCAAGGTTACTTCCTGTCGAATTTAGCTCATTATCCAGGAAGGTGACCTAGAGACTCCCTTCAGGTGCCTTAGAGCCTACATGCCTCAATGGCAGGTTCTTCGTGTTTGACCCGAGGTTTTCATCATTGGCCTCCGATCGAACGATTCTGTGGGTGTTCGACACCATCTCATTGATTCACACGCCGCGGATTGTACCTATAAGTACCTTGAGGACCATTGTCATTATTGGTGGTACCTCTCGCGTCTGTTAACAGTTTTTATTATTGGCTGGTAATCAGACGATGTTCATGCATGTTCAACTTCAGCTCATGTATTCACATGCTTGGACTTGTACTTTGTTTGGGTCGAGATGGAGCGCAAGACCCTGGATTTTGTCTATTGTAATCCAGGTTGCGATTTTGTGGATTATTATCACATGACTCATTGATGGATGGCTGCGCCCATGCCTGAGTTTTTTGGGATGGCTGCGACCATACCTTATTATCACCATGGTCTCTTCAGCTGGGTGGCTACATCCATACCACAAACCTTTTCGTATGTCTTTTGGATGGCTACGCCCATGCCTAGACTACGTGTAATAGAGACATCAGTTGTACATACATGCAGGTTCTTCCTGGTGGTGTTCCAGGTCAGCGAGTTTTGTAAAGCATTTCACCCCTCCCACTCTCTCGGGCTTCATGCTTTAGGGGGCATCTGTTACACAGTAATTTGTCATTGTCTCTCTGTCAGTCTTCCTATTGTGTCATGAGTTCAAATTAATCATGCTCATGCTCTCTAATGTCACCAAATGACCCACTTTGCCAAAGTTTTGCTATCATCGCGACTTTTGTCAAGATAAACGTGCTGACGGGCGCTCCATAACAGACGGAATGCTCTGCCAGCGCGGAAGAACACGTGTTTCCTGCGTTGGTCGAATTTCATGAGCCAGCGCATCTGTTATTCATATATGGCCACACTGACATGACCTTCCCTGTTATTCAGCTGCGATGTCAGCGCACCAGTGCAGTTATAGACCCGCGCTGATCCAGTTTGGGAGAGTTTGTTCTAACAGTCGGCCTTCCAGATGACTCCAGACCTAGTTGTTGGCCTTGTAAATGTCTCCCTCCCTTCTCTGGCATGTTTGTTTCGTCATTTGAGCCACCTTCCTTGGAGATAAGCTCATCCTCCCACCATTCATGGAGACTCCTTCTCCTATTTAAGCCTCTACCATTGCCATGAGTAACTAGTTTTTGATATTTTTTGATAGTTTTGGATTGTGTGGAATTCATAGTGCTTAGAGTGCTGCTGCTACTAGGTAATTGGTGTGACAAGTGTGGATTTGCTAGAGAGCTTAAGGAAGGTTGTGAGTATTTCTTGTGTGAGAGAGAGTTTTTGTCTTGGGAGATCTACCTCCAAGGGTGAATGCTTAAGAGACTTGCTGGCTGGACCCTCTTGAGAAGGACTCAACGTCAGAACTTTAGTTGTACCTTTCTCTGTTATTGATTAATAATAGATGACTATTGTTATGGTTCCATTCTCATTTGTCTTTGTAATGGTTAATGTGAATTACATCCTTTCTGACTGATGTATAATTGCATTTATTAGATTTCACGCTTGTGTTTGTGTTTCTCTTCGTGTGTGCAGGTATCTATCTACGGGGATCGTGGAAGATCGTGACCGGCCAAAGCAAAGGAGCGAGAACAACATCTCTTCATCAAATAATAGCATTGGAATCCAAGTAGGTGCTCATTTCCTATCTTTTAATTGCAATTAGGAACTTGCATAGTAGCATTGATTGATTGTTGCTAGACCCATTCTGGGCTAGTAGGGATCGCCTCTATCCATAGAGGGGATTTACCTCTCCAACACTAGCCCAATGGTTAGGAACACCAATAGTGTGGCATTGCAGCCTCATAGGTAACTCCTTGATTCGGATATCCGGAATACCAAGGGTTAAACCCTCTATGTGATCTTGCAACTCTACTAAGGTCTCGGCCAAATCCAAATCCTAGAGAATTGCTCTCCTGACGTTTCTTTGCGCTGGCCCACCTACAACCTGTTGGCGTACCACAGGGTGAACAATACCCACATCTGTATGCATAAGAATAATTTTAGTCTTGGAAACATTAAAAAACACAAAAAATATGTAGAAACTTGAAAAATCAAAAAACACTTTTGGTCAAACAACTTACCCATAACACCCCATTGTGCTCCAACTGGTAGAATCAAATTTGGATCTCCATGATAATCCATGCTTGAGTATGGATGCTTCTCGATAAAAAACATGTTGCCGCTCAATCCAACTGAAAAATACAGGGGAGAAAATTATTGTTGACTGACCAGCATGTCGAGCCATCAATTCAAACCACCTCTGCATACGTGGATCTCTGGGACTAGTGACACCTAGTGATACATGATGTGGTTGCATTAATGGGATTTTCTCTAAGGAAAATGAAATCAAGATCGAACGATAGCAGAAATCCTTCGTCTTTCCACTTTTTACCTTAGTTAGTTGTTCTTTCAACAGTGAAAGTATAGCCTCACTCCAGTTGAAAAATTTTGGCTCTAGACACTCTAGTGCATACTGCATATAAGATATGTTTGCTAGATGTAGTGTCACATTACCAGCCAATTTTGCGATTGTGAAGAGGATTGTTCTTAAAGGAAAATCACTTACATCCTTGATATTTATTTTCCCATCCTTGCTAGGCTATGTACCTGGCTGAAAAAACTGTCTAATGTAATCTCTCACTGATTCACCTCCACGGGAAAATACAGAAGGTGATATGGGGGCACCTCACCTCAAAAGTCTGGTAAGAAAGTGAATATTTGTAATAGTAATAGGGACCATCTTATCGCTAATGTGAAATTTCTGATCTGTCGGATCCCATGCATGAACAAGGAACTACAATAGTTCTATTTGTTGCCTCATTCCAGACAACTTAAATTATTTGAGTAACCCGCAATTCATGAGGGCCTCAACTGTACCTGGGTTGTTTAGGGCAACCATGTCTTGTTCTTCATGCTCTCTTTGTCACCACGTAATCAACATTCTGATCCAATGAAAGCTTGAAACACAATCATAATCTAAATTAGGATATTTTCCATGCAAAAAATAGGACAAATTTTGGAGCTAATAGCTAAAACAAACTTGGGAAACTCGCCTAGCACAGCCCAGGTACAGAGACAG
>Ga0115853_100336_pt1 | contig 14667 bp, 10 predicted proteins | sample InSIn5gowninarea_FD_83867 | JGI IMG/M metagenome (GOLD analysis project Ga0115853, IMG submission 83867)
ATATCAGATATCATCAAGGAGATCAAGGGCAGCGAATGGTACTTTGGTCAAATTGTGTAGACCCTACTCATTCCACGTGACAGCATCCCATGACGTCTATCTTACGGTAAACCGCCCCGCCATCTACTTCCCCACCAACTTCATACTCTTGTATAAAGGTCAGGACAAACATTTGACACAACAAAGTTAAGACGATTCACCCTTTCCACATAAGCAAATCGAACAGATTTACAAGCAGACCTTGCACAGTTCCACTTAAACCACCGCCCAAGTTAAACCACCAAGATGTCAACCCAAGCAACTTTCAAGACAGCCCAAGACCAATCCCGCAAGCTCGCCGCCAAGCCCAGCAACGATGAGCTACTTGAACTATACGCTTTATTTAAGGTCGGTGAAGGGAAGGACATTGCGGATGAAGAGGCACCAGGGATGTTTGATTTGAAGGTTAATCTTCCTGTCATCTGCGATTGCCATTTCTTCCCTCTACCCACCCTGTACTACTGTCTCCCTGATCGCCTGCGTCGTATCAGTACATGGTTGTGACTAAGCTAGTCTTCAAGCCGGGACGAATGGACACGTTGATTGGAAGGGTGGGCAACGCCGGGGATAAAGCTGACGATTCAATAGGGCAAAGCAAAACGCAAAGCCTGGCAAAAACTCGTCGATGAGGGTGTCACCGAAGCGGATGCGCAGCAGAGATATATTGATCTGGTCGAGAAGCTAAAGGAGCAGTATGGATATGACGCGGAGAAGGTGCCCGAGGCTGTTGGTACAAATTGAAAGGTGGTGGGAGATGTCTTTAGCGGTGCTTGAGGGATGGAATGGATAGGGTGGTGGGGGCGTTGCCTAGGCAGCGTGTAAGAGCAAGAGTGACAAATTCATTGCAGAAGGGGTATCTTGGGTGCTATGTAAAGCGATGCTCATGTGCTGATATACTCCCAGCCAGTGATGCTACACAATTCTTCCCATGTTTCTTTTGACCAAGCAAAGCTAAACACTTCAAGCCTCGCACATGTTAGTTATTCAGCCATGTACTTGATACACAACACCCATCCAATCAGGCTCGTCATAAGACTTCGTCGCGCACCAGGGATCCTCGTCTCTTGCATAAGGCACAAGTGGCAGATCGTAGGGCATCCTTGCACCGACCACCGCATCCACAGCTGCATCTTCTTCCCTCTCGAATGTAGGCATATCGGTCTTGAACGTAGGCACCATCTTCGCTTTCGGGGTACCAGCAAGCAACTCGGGCCACACTAACACTCCAATCTCGTAGCTGCTGATCCGGACGTCACCAGATGCGCTGGCTGGATCACCCCAGGCTTGCTTGGAAAGGTTCGCGGAGGTGATGAGCATCCAGTCAATAACTGTCTTGGTCGAGTCGGTGAAACGTGTGTAAGTCTTAATATGTGGGGCAGCACGCTTTCGGCCGGCCTCACGTCTGGCAGGCGCCGTTGCTGAAGCTTGTGATGCTGTAGCCTCATCGCCTGCCCAGTGTCGAAAAAATGGTCTTAGATATTGTAGTTGCTTTTGTTGAGTGGCGGTCTGGATCTTCGTATGTACTGCACCGCCAGAACGATATCCATTTAAACTTTCTCTGATCTCATCCGCTGTAGGGAATACGATGTGGTATTTCGGCTTGGAAGTTGTGTTACTTCTGGAAGTGGCCATGGTCTTGAACAAGGTCTTGTTGAGCCATTTGTCGTTGGCGCCCAACGTAGCAATGGATGAGATCTGAACGACTATTTCAGGGTCTTTCGAAACCACTGGCACCAAAGCGAGCACACGTTTGAGTCCTGGCCAGCCGAAGGCAGTTGCATCAGGGTCGCTTTCGACGCCTTGTTTGGTCGGCACACTCGCCACCAGCGCTGCTCTTATTTCGGAAAAGTCATGTTGGGACAAAGCTGCAATCAACGGCTTGCATATTGTCCTTCTCGAATCATATGCTCTGAGATAAGATAGAAGATCCTGCTTGAACTTGGCTCCACTGCCAATAGGGTCGGATATTAACGAAGCAGGCATATACCGCTTCGGTAAAAGTGGTGACCTCCAAACTCCTTGCGTCATGTTGGTCCAGTCAAATTCAATCATATTTGCTGTATGAATAATGACCTGAGCGAAATCATCGTATCGTAACAGAATCAGCATCTTAGAGTGATGGGTTCCGAAGATCTCGGGCATGAAGGCCGTATGCAGAGTGACATTCTTGTACTTCTCAGCTTGAGCCTGAAAAGATGTCAGTGTTGAACATCAATTGATGCAGAATCCCAGAGCAGTCCATGCAGACATGAGTTGATCGCTTTTCGATATATTACCTTCAGGTTGATCCTTGATGCATCTTCCTGCTTCCAGAATCCATGCACTACGTGGACATCAACCATATCTCGGACATCCTCATCGAAAGCGTTCATAAGGAAGTCCAGATCATGCAAGTAGTTGAACTCCCAGCACTGAGCGATCATGGGATCTCCAAGAATGTCCTTCAGAGATACAGCTCCGACATTCGAAGAAGCAGGCAAATCGCGAATGGTAGTAAGTTGGAAAGGCGAGGGTATGATCTTTGGGCCCGAAGAAGCATTCCGAAGTGGAGGAGGCGATATTGGTCTCTCCAAGCTTCTGATAGCCCTATCACTGTTGTCTGCCTGGCCGTTCTCAAGCTTTCGACGCTTTCGCGGGCTGTTCCCAACCTGATCGGTCATATTGCCAACCAAGTTCGAGGCTGGCATATGAGACTTTGACAAAGTCGTACTACCTGGTCATTATTCTTTCAGGAGTTTGGGCTCCGTTTGTCATATCATAAAGGGTGCTGAATGACTAACGAGGGAAGAGACGCGATGTTCTATTCTGGGAAACATATCGGGGGTCGGGCAGTTCGGCTAGCCAGCCCAAACTAGACCCAGACTAGACCCAAAGGGGGACACATCGCGGCCGGTTGGAGATACAGTAATCACACCGCGCAAGCCACCTCCGTACAGAGCCTCTTTTTCTCTTCTGCAAAACACATTCACAGTGATCGAGGTGGTGCCCGAGTCGAGTGACAAACGTACTTGTATTAGTTATATGCAGTCTTGTCTGACCTATCTGTCTTGAGTCTGCGCGCGGGCTGCGACGACTCTCTTTCATCCACGGCGGATTCGCTCTTTTCAATCTCCCATCCGGGGATCACACTCGCTCAATCATCACCATGCGGATACTGCCAGCGTCACTCCTATATGCTGTCCTTGCGCCCGTCGTGCTAGGAGGTAGTGGACAATTACTTGACACCCGTGGGGAGGCGGTGGGAACTTCGAAAGGAGATGATGAGGTGAAACCAACAATCTTTAATGGGGCCGAAGTCCCGGTACTGCCTGAGATCAACGGGGAGAAGTTCGATGTCACGATAAAAGAGGGATACTGGTTTGTGAAGCATTACTCGTTCGTACGATCAAAATTATTCTTGGGCCAAGAGCTTACTTGATCAGACCATACTGTGTACATTGTCAACATGTTGCCCCAACGTGGCAGACCCTCCACGAATATTACTATACCTCGAAACCTGTGCCAGCCGGGGCTGCTAAAGATGCAGCCTCAACATCTATGAATTCCTTCACCGCATACTACGACTTCCATTTTGGATCACTCGACTGTGTCGCTTTCGGTACCGCCTGTACGAAACATAATGTTGGGTCATATCCACAATTCGTGCTGTACAAGGACGGGCAAGAGACCAAAAGGTATGAAGGATCACGAGATATGAAGGGTCTCAGCGACTTCATCGAAGAGACACTTGAAACCATCCGACCAGGTTCGCGCCCTATCAGTGGTCCAGAACTGCCAGAACCCGAGGCGAAGAAGAGTCCAGACTATGCAGGATCAGCTGCGGATGATGAGTCCAAGGAGCAAGCGAAGTTGACACCGGAGTTCCTGGATGCTGACGAACAGAAAACGGATTCCAAGTCTAAGAACACGGAGACTGGCAAAGGATATGACACCAAGGCTGAAGGCTCGAAATCCAAGAGCAAGGACTCGGAAACAGCTAAGAGCTACAATACCAAGCACGAGGACTATGAAGCTAGTGTGAAAGGTACCGATCCGACGGTGAAGGATTCCGAACTCACCAGAGGCCACAGCTCGGAAGGCAAGGACTCGGACAGTAAAGCTAAGGATCCAACAAAGGCAGAATCGAAGGCTATACAAGACAAGGCGGAGAAGAAGGAATCCGATGACAAGAAAGCGCAGATCAAAGAGATCGCTGCCTTGAAGGAAGCAGAGGAGCTAGCTGTTGCAGCACACAACAAGGCCACATATGGGCCTACCAAGTCCAGCATCACCGTCAATCCTGGTGGCAACGTTGTCTCATTCGATGCGGAAAGCTTCATGGCTTCTGTGACTATGTCGAAAGACCTGTGGCTCATCAAATTTTTCGCGCCATGGTGCCATCATTGCCAGGCAATGGCTCCAAACTGGCAACAGCTTGGCAAAGAAATGAAGGGAAGGCTCAATATTGGAGAGGTGGATTGCGAAGCCAACTCGAGGCTCTGTAAGGATGTTAGTGTTCAAGCTTATCCGACAATTCTCCTTTTCAAAGGCGGACAACGAGTGGAATATCAAGGACTCAGAGGATTGGGTGATTTCGTTTCATACGCTGAAAAGGCTATCGAAATTGGTTCAGGAGTGAAGGATGTCACAGCCACCGAACTCAGGGAGTTAGAGGAGACGGAAGATGTCATCTTCATTTACTTCTACGACCACGCCACCACTTTCGAGGACTTCAAAGCAGTCGACAAACTAACCCTGAACCTAGTCGACCACGCCAAGATGGTCAAAACCGACAGCGCCATCCTAGCCGACCGTTACAAAATCACCACGTGGCCGCGCCTCGTCGTCTCCCGCTCCGGTCGACCAACATATTTCACCCCACTCGCACCCTACGAGATGCGTGACTACGGCAACGTGCTCCGCTGGATGCAAAGCGTCTGGCAGCCTCTAGTCCCCGAGCTTACAGCCTACAACGCACGCGAGGTAATGGATGGCAAAATCGTCGTGTTAGGCATTCTCTCCCGCGAACGCCCCGATGAATTCATGATGGCGAAGAACGAGATCAAAACGGCAGCTCTAGAATGGATGGACAAGCAAACGCAAGCGTTTCAACTGGAACGCCAGGAGCTGCGCGATGCAAAACAATTGCGCATTGAGGAAGCGGAGGATCGGAATGATCAGCGGGCACTGCGGAACGCGAAGACGATGAGGATTAATATGGATCGTTCGGATAGGAAGGAGGTGGTTTTCGCATGGGTGGATGGAGTGTTCTGGGAGAGGTGGATCAGGACGACTTATGGGATTGCGGTGAAGAATGAGGGGGAGAAAGTGGTCATTAATGATGAAGATGTTAGTTTCTTCCTTTTCTTTTCAACATCCTTTCACTCCCTTCCCTTCCCTCCCTTCCCCTCCCCTCCTGCCTTCTCTGCTTGCACCGCCTTCGCCCCTGTTCATTCCAGACTAACCACCCTCCCCTCAACAGAACAGACAATACTGGGACCAAACCATAACCGGAAACTTCATCACACCCTCGCGGACCGCCATCCTCGACACGATCCCCAAAGTTTTGAAAGGCGAGCTGAAACCCAAATCCACCATCTCTGTGATCTCCAAATTCTTCTTCAATATGAGGAAGGCCGTTGCGGATCACCCCATCTTTACGACCATACTGGTGTTGCTGACAATAGCCGTGGCGGCTTTGGTACATATGAGGAGGGGGAGGAGTAGGAGTGGGTTCTTTAGGCTGGATGAGAAGATGGGGATGGGGATTGGGATGGATGGTTTGTTAGGTGGGGGCGGGGGGAGGAGTGAGGGGGGAAAGAATGATTGAGATTTGAATATGTTAGAGATCAGGGTGATGGTGTAAAGAGACAAGGAAGGAAGGTAATGAATGTATTATACAACTTGCGAGCGTTTTTGGGTTTTCATGTTTGTTTTTCTGAACTTCGATATTAGTTTCCTTGCAGGCAGGCGTTAAATGAAATATAGGCATTTACATAATATATGCATTCGTCCTGGATGTTGGTCACTGACTCTCACCGTTTCCAATGCTCCTATACTCTAACCCTTACCCCTCCCTCTCCCCCTTCCCTTCCCTCCACTCCACCTTTGCAACACAGCAACGCAATTCATACTCCCCACAACCACACACCACTCTCCACCGGGACTCCACGCGACCTGGCGACCCAAAAAATCTAAATCTTGCACTGTCTCCTCCTTATGCGCTTTCAATCTCTCGAACCACTTTCCCGCATCGTATCTCTCAGCCCAAAGCTCCTTGCTTTTTTCCAGCCGCTCAGCAGTGATGACTGGTTTCGAGGGTGAGGGTACGGAACGCGGAATGGGATCCGAGGGTGGGTTGGAATTGGGATTGGAGTTGGACCCGCTGGTGACTGTAGATTCGGTGGGAGAGGCCTCGCGGCGGTGGGTTTGCGAGTGTTTGCCTGAGTATTTGGCGAAGATTCCGCCACCGCGGTTGCGAGGGCCCCAGTAGCCGAGGAAGGAGGGCTTGGTAGGTGTTTCCACTTGATCTTTGGAAGATGTGGGGTTGCCGAGGAATAGATCGTCGCCGGCATCTGCGGGTTGGGACTCCTCGGAGGCTTTGAGTGCGCTGATATATTCGATGTATTCTTCTATTCGTTTGAGGTCCCAGAAAAAGATGCTGCTCCTCCCATTGCACATGGCGAGAATAGGATGGGTATTATGCTCGTTGGTTGGATCTTCGCCTTGGGGTATGCCTGGGAAGAGAGCAAACCGCATGGTAAAGGTTGTGGAGGTGGGAACGGAGAATTGACACAGGCGGATGTGCTTTGGACGAGTAGTAGACGAGCCCGGTGGGTGGAAGGCGGTTTGAGTCGTGCGTTTTGGGTCGTGAAATTGGGGCCCCGTGGGTGCGGTGGATGGATCTGGTGGCGGGTTGGAGGAGGAGAACCCGGTGATGAGCCAGAGGACGATGGTCTCTTCGTTGGCGCACCGCGAGAGTATGAGGTCGCCGTGGAAGGCGATACTATAAGTGTAATGAGAATTTTGCGAAAAGAAAAGGGAAGCGATCGAACGAACCAGTCTACAGCGTCTGTATGAATTTCGGCGGAGGAGAAATGAGGATAGTGGATTTGAGTAGTCTTATTAGTGCCAGTGTTTTCATCTGGAAGCTCTGGAATTGTCCACTATGTGGAATATAAGCATAGGACTTGAATTTGAGAAACGTCGCTTACGAGATTCACCACACAATCCGTTGCACCTGATAAGAGGTATCGACCTGAGGCATGGAAAGCCTAGCCATGTGAGCAGACGGTCTGGTAGGGTACTTCTGAGCTTACAATGGTGTTAATGTGACCACTGTGACTTCCGCCAGCCAAGATGGCAGCACAAGGTTGCTTGAGATGAGCCGCATCGAGGCTCCATATTCTGATAGTGAGATCTTCGGAGGCAGAAGCCAGGATTTGACAATTCATAGGTGATATTTGTAGGTCCAGAATGCCCTGCAAAACTTCAGAAAGAATATATGTAGCTAAGCCTCTTCACTTACACCTCCATGACCGACGTATGTCTGATGTCCGTTAGCTTTGAAAACTCGGTTCGATTGTGAAACTTACCCTCTCTACTTCTCCACTGAGAACATTGATCACCTTGATCTTAGCATCATCGCCACTTACGCAGAGCAGTGGTGCTCCTGATTGCAAGTCCTTTGTCCAAGCGGCAGTGAAGTGTTGAACATTTTCCTATTCGAACAATAAGACTCTCTCAAACTTGGAAAGAGGTAGAGAACGAACATCTTGGTCTGCAATACTACGTATGACCTCCATTGTCTTGCCCTCTGTTTGAGCTGGACGGCATATCAGTATCTAAGCAGGTGTTAGCCTTGAACGAATGATGTACAGATGCATACCCACCCTTCGGTAGCCAACAATGGCAAATATGGGATCAACTCCCGGCTTATTGAAGGGGTAGAAGCTCACAGCCCAGAGGTCTTTGGTGAGTCCTTTGGCAAAATCGCCCTGATTGACAAGTCAGCTTCGTGCTCGAATTAGCCATCATGGTAGACTCACGGAAAGCTGGTGTGCTTCCCGGATGTGTGGAAGCTCCCAATCAAATTCTGGTCGCATGATGAAGATTCGAAGCAGGATTGGTATGACTGTAGCATGAAATGGGTGGTTTTCCAAGGATGAGTGTTGACATGCGGTCAAGCTAGCTAGCTTACAGTACTGTCAATGAAAATCAACCAATGCTTTGGGAGTATATGACCCTCTCGTCTGGTATTCACACTTTTCAAGACTATATAAATCTATGCGATGATGCTTGTGCTGGTGGTCCGTACCATGATGACCCGGCGTGGACTGGCGCTCTGTTCACCGACTGGTTGAATTGACATACATGTATAGAATGACGTGCATGATCGAGCCCTACCGTTCTCTAGCCCGTTCCAATGCAGCATACAAGCTTTGAGAGAGTTGTTGTCCAATATTGATACTCCGTATGTTTGTGGATTGAACGTGTGAGTTTTTCGCTCTGTTGCATGCCCATTCGTTCCTTCCTCGCGCGAGTGACGCGCCACCATTTCCCCTACAGGTACTGTAATTTCTACTGTACAGCACAGTACTATGCAATCAAATTGCGGCCTTCCCTTGTACGGAAAATTATTCATTTATGATCATGTTAATCTGACTGCAATAGGGAGGAGCATTACAATCGTGCGAATGACTGCCCTTTCTTCAACATGATAGACAATCATAAGCAGAGTCCTGTTGCCAAGAAGGGCAGAAAGGCTCGAACTTCCAAAGCGTCTCGGCTTTCAACTCTATCTAATCTCACCATGGCTACGGAACAAGCATCAGTGATTGATCTCGCAGCTGAGGACGACAGTGTGGTTACGACTGCAACGATAGCTGCTGGGAAGAAGACTGCTAAGGGTAAGAAAGTAGCTGCTGGAAAAGGTAAAAAGTCTAGAGCCAAGCAGGATGAAGCTGTCGAGGTTGCGCAAGTCCCTGAACCAGAAGATGACGACTTTGAAGTGAAGGTCACACGACCGCCAAAGGCTAATTCGAGTCGAAAGAGAAAGAGTGAGCATATGGAGGATACTATAACCAAGACTGAGGCTCCGGCGCCAAAAAGGCGGAATACGAGGACTAGGGGTAGTCTGGTTGTGGATGACAGTACCGTAGAGGTATCTACCCTTGATACTTCGATAGCTACTATAACAAGGAAGCCAGCAAAGCCACGAGGCCGTCAAGGAGGAAGGCGGTCTACCAGATCTTCACGAGGGACATCTTCTGTACGAAAGCAATCAATGGACGTAACAAACGATGATGAACTGGACCGAGCATTGCAGGCTGATCTTGACATGCGCTTGAGTGACGAGGAGGATGTGGTAGAAACAGTCTTGCCCAAGAAGCGTGGAACAAGGTCCAGTCATATTGGGACGGCAGACCATGTCATGTTTGGTGTCGAGCCAATGCAAATTGATGAGGCTGCTATCGAGACTGAGCTTGAATTGATGGAAGTGGAATCAAAACCATTGCCGAAGGACAAGGGGAAAGCGAAGCAGCCTCGAAAGGTTTCCGCCAAGCAGCAAGCAGCAGCTAGGAAAGCAGCGGAAGCAGCAGCCGATGCGGAAGCAGAGGCTCAACGCATGGCAGATGAAGCGTCTCAACAGATCGTATCTGAGCTTGAGCATAGTATGACCATGCAGAAGACTTCACCCATCATTCCGCCGAAGAGACAAAGAACGGCTTCAGGTAAGGCTGCAAGTCAAACAACGAAGAGGAATACACGAGCTTCGCATCTATCTGTGGATGAGAGCAATGTGGTCCTGCCATATGCATCAGACAACGAAGGGGACGAAGTCAAAGATGGATATGAGACCGATGCTAGCATGGCAAGCCAGGCGACGATTGTGAAGGAAGGATTCAAGCGCCGAGGGAGTACCTTGAAAAAAGGTAGAGCTGGCAAGAAAGAGGCCGCCAACAATATTGAGGAGGTTATCACTAAGCCTAAAGCCTCGTCAAAGGCAGTAGACCTCGACCAGGAAGAGCCGATTCAGCCAGCATCTACTAAGCTCCAAGTGACGGATCGTAGCATGACTGAAGATGTCTTCTACACACCTGTCCCAGAACCATCACCAGCAGTCGAGGAACCATCCGAAGTTGGCAAAGAAGGGCCAAAACGTCGTGGTCGACCACGGAAGGCTCCTGCTCCTGCGTCGGACCCACAAGCTCCAGCTTTCAATCAAGACAACATCTCTCACCCTAGGTCCACACCAGCCCGAACCAAGGTTCTGACACCTGATCCATCTCGATCAGCTACTCCCCCAGGTCCAGCAGCTCAGCACCGGACACCATCTCGCTCGCCTCAATCCTCAGACGCCGAGAATCAGCCCCCGTCATCCAGGCCCTCCCTTCCTAGAGCCGAGCCTGCAACCCCACACGCAGCGAAAGCACGCATCCCCCTCGCAGTCACAACCAGCACGCCCATGCTTTCTCCATCGAAACGTAACATTATTGCAGGTCTGCAAACCATCCACCCATGGACAGCTGTCGATCTCGACGTCATCTTCTCGAAGTCGCCCAATGATGAGAATGCCGGGATGCTAGACGGTGCGATGCAGAGGCTGAAGAATGGTCAGCAATTGAGTGAAGAGGAGAGGGGTATGACTGTAGAAGAATGGATTCACTATAATGCTAGCTTAGCCGAGGAGAAATTGAGAAGCGAGTGTGAGGCCATGGTAGGGTGCTTCGAGCGGGAAGGGGGAAGGGCGATGAGAGCGCTGGAGGGAGTGGCGTGTTTGGAGTAGGTTTGAACAGGGACATAGGTTCGGGTAGATGGCTCTGATTCCCAATCAGGTTGGAGAGAGAGCATCAGAGAGCGTGGAGTGCTTGGAGTATGAAGTTCATGCGAGTGCTTGATGCAGGATATTGAAAATGAGGAATGGTGTTCTCGATTTTGTTGCATGCCTTTTATGCTTGTTGTTGCGTTACTTACTACAACTTAAATGGATCATTCCAAAGATGTGTTCAAGGCCTCTGCACTATATACCTTACACCGGCGTAACGGTCTGCAAGCTTCGTGAATCAGGAAGTAGAGATGCTCCTTAGGAAAGGTCGATTCCCTAAACGACACGCCAGTTGTTCTGTGCGAAGTTTCGCTTCACTTCCAACATTGTACACCTACCCTCTTAACAATTTGAGCCGGACCAGCTGGCACTCAGTAGTGGAGGACATGGTGCTGTTGCTGTTGCGTCTGCTGCCTTCAAGGCGATAGGCGACAGGTAACCTCGAGCACTTGGAGTCGAGGTCCCTTGGTCGCTAATTCGGCCTAGCGTAATCTTCAAGAGCTCCATTATGATCAAGATCGAATGATATAAAAATCGAGTTAGCAGGGATGACTACGTTGATTGGGAGTTTACGAGAGGCGGCTTGCTCAATTTGACACTCAATCAAAACTATTGCACTTGGATCGGACACATGTGGGTTCAAAACGGTAGATATATCTTGTTACTTTTTGATACTTATTTCTTATTACTGTCGGAAGAATTTTCATCGTCGAAATACCAGATGTCATCGTCTGAAAATAGTATATCGAAGCAGTATACGTACCCCCTCCCCTGTTCCTTCACTCAACCATCTTTATTATCTTGGGTCCAGCCACCTCCCTCAAACCTTCCTTTCTCGAGTTGATATGAAGGCAGTCCCTCTCAACTAGGCTCATCTTCCACTTCCCTAGCTTCGTCCGAACAGATACCCTCTGTCATCGACGCTCCACTACCCCTTCGCGTGTGATACTTACCTCGTCGCCGTTTCACAGCCTCTCGCGCGCGCGCGATCTGATCGTTTCCGGACTTGAGACGAGATTGCGAAGTCGACGATGAAGGCCAGTGTGGTGAATAGGTGATTCTACAACGTCGAGATTTGGGTTCAAGACTTCTTTGAAAAGCGGTTGTGTCATTTTTTTAATGGTGGAGATCAAGTGCATGTCTTTGCCTTGGGCAGGGTGCATATCTCGTGAAGGATTTGTTCGGCCAGGCTGTCAAGGTAACTGTCGTCAATGTGACAAAGGACAGGCTCTCCACAAAGAATGGAGGTACCACGACCCTTACAGAGAGTTGCAACAGCGGTGGAGGAGCGTATGCTGTACGTTCCGGAGCAGTTTCGGCAGTTTTGTCATTAGCAAAGTCAATACCGAAGTAGAGGGCTACTTGTGTGTGAATTGGTGGACGAGCACTCCTTCTCCATTTCTCGCTCTTTCCCTTTCTCCAACCCACCCTTATCTCTTCCGCAAATCATTGTCTTGAATCTTCATGGAACAATGAATATCGCTCCCTTCCCGATAATCCAGTAGTGACTCAGTCAGGGATGGTAAGAAGCTCCGCGAACGAAAAGAGCAGTACGGTATGAGCTAAGGTAAAAGGCCACTCTTGCCATCTACCTCAAAGTCTGACTTCGCGTTGAGACATTCTGACTTAACAGAACAGGATTAATGAAAGGACAGATCTAATGACTGCCTGCCTGTTCTCAAAACAACTCATACCCAAAGTATGACTCAGGAAGCAGATTTTGGATAAACTGGTTGGATTCAGTTGCAAGCCAATTTCCACCGTGCAATAGGGCACTACTCTGAAGCAGCGCGATTGCAATGAAGATTTCACCCAAAGTTTGGCTTGGAACACAAGAAAGAGTGTGAGGAGTAAGCTGACTTGGGAGAAGCTAGTGTTTTGATGCTGATTATGAGCAGTCTTACTTACCATCACTCACAAATCAACAACATAACACATCAATCCATGAAAAGTTTTTTCAAGGGGGAACATGGCCTCTAGCAGAGGCAATATTAGTAATACACTTCAATGCTCCATCATGCAGTCTACCTATACAATACCCTCCATTATCATTGTCCTATGAAGACTTCATTAGCTGATGAAGCATAATGTGCCCAATCCGACGTAAAACACAAACAGTGGATAGACTGCCAGTCCAACCCTGTTCTTCACCACTCCACTACCCCCCAGAATGCTGACACCTGCTGCCAATGCCCATGCGACCAGGAAGATGTATACCGGTATGCGAACAACGACTGGTAGACCCAGTGCCGATAGCAATGCTGCGATGACCAGCGGGAAGAGGGTGTATCCTATGATGCATACGCTTTGTGCGAAGGATCTACTATCATCAGCCTCATCCAATTGTACAAGCAGAATCAAGCTTACATATTTCCCCCCAACAACTTAATCTGCCCTGTCACCACCGCCATCGCCCCCCAAACCATCGCAAAAACACCACTAAAAACCCTATCCTTCTGCTCGCCTCTCTGCCCAAAACTCAACAGTAAACTCAGTAGCAGCACAAAGATCAACGGGCCCCACAAGTCCCAATTCCGAAGTCCCTCACTCATATCCGCTTGACCTAATATACCCTCCACATCAGTCGCACGATTCGCTATGCCCAGCAACTCATCCCTCGCTCCAGATATGCCTGCACCGCGGAGATTCTCGTATGCGGATCGGAGGCTGGTGGATGAGGAGAGCATGGAGCCCCCGAAGAGGTACTTTGGGTACAGCACTTCGCGCATCTTGGACCATACAGCGAGGAGGTCGCGGGAAAGCGTCGCCCAGACGGTCTCGTCGATTGTGTTGGTGGGTGCGGGGCGGTCTTCGCCCGGGATCCGGGATGTGAGGTAGGATTGGTTGAGGGGTTGGGAGGAGGAGGAGGTTGTGTGGGTGGGTTGCGGGTGGAGAGGGTCGTCGAGGTCGTCGAGCGTTGCTGGTGATTGCTGTCAGTCATAGAACGAGACGAAAAGAAATAGAGGATAACCAGGGGACATTACCATCATCGGGATCGATCAAATCATCGTCTTCGACGTGCGGACTCTCGTAGTGTTCGTAAGGGTTTGTTGAGGACGCCATGGTCCGCGTTTGGTGAGAGCTTGTGGGCTACCGTTGACACATGGAGGAGATGCTGCTGTGCAAGTTGCTCTGGAGCTTTGATAGCTGAGGAAGCTAGACGGTGTTGATGTTACAAAGCTGTTGACACCACATTCGAGACTACATTTCTTCGCTCGAAGCTGGGCCGGCGTGCTGGAGCTTCCATTAAGGTTTGGAGCCTCACACTAGTGCGCATGGGGCTTAGCTTCGTGAATCACGGCGATCTCATATCACGCGATGTCTCTCGAGATCAATGCCCAGAGGCTCAAAGTCAAAGGCCATGAATGCAGACGGCCTATACGAGAATCACTGTTAGTACAAACACTTCATGCCATATATCGATGCCGTATTCATTCACACTTCATATGGTCCCTAATCCACTCCATCAGCACGTCGAATGAGCTACATCCATTCATCGTGCACGTTCTGATCAAAGATCTAGAACCAACCATGTCTACCATCATGATTAGAGCCACCAGAGCCCATACCTTGTGGTTGATTCACCTGCATATTGCCTCCACCAGAAACAGCTGCCCAACCCTCCTGACCTTGAGCCTGCCCTTGCGGATTGTAATCATTGCGTGGGTGATATGTCGGGCCCTGAACCAGATTTGCATTCGCACCAAGATACTGCAGACCGTTTGGCCCAGGACGGTCAGAGCCCATAAGGCCATTTCCAAGCCTGTGATTATGTCTCAGTAGAGCTTCTTGGTGGGTTGGAGAAAGGGAAAGAGCGAGAA